>JGI26088J50261_1000041_pt1 | contig 77818 bp, 75 predicted proteins | sample SaaInl1SG_22_DNA_FD_50261 | JGI IMG/M metagenome (IMG submission 50261)
GGCGCAGTGGTTCAGTACCCGGGAGCCAGCGGCCGAATTATTGACTTTGATGGTCTGTTTGCCAANGTTCATGAATTTGGTGGTTTGGCTCTTGCCAGCGCCGACCTAATGGCCCTTACTCTGCTAGCCCCTCCGGGTGAAAAGGGTGCGGACGTGGTCTGCGGAACAACCCAGCGCTTCGGAGTGCCAATGGGCTTTGGTGGTCCTCACGCCGGCTATCTTGCAGTACGCGAGAAGCTAGAGCGCACTATGCCCGGTCGTCTGGTTGGAGTGTCGGTAGATGCCGAGGGTGCCCCGGCCTACAGGCTTACTTTGCAGACCAGAGAGCAGCACATCAGGCGCGAGAAGGCGACCAGCAACATTTGCACCGCCCAGGTGCTCCTGGCAGTCATGGCCGGAATGTATGCGGTCTACCATGGCCCAGAAGACCTCAAGGCAATCGCTCAGGAGATCCACGACAAGGCCTCTGCTCTTGCCAAGGTTTTGGCAGAAGTTGGATTCACGCTTCAGCACGAAAACTTCTTTGACACCATCAGAATCGTCAACACCGAGGCTGAGAAGCACTACCAGGCAGCTAGGGCCAAGGACCTGACGGTCTTGATGGTCGATGAAACCACCCTTGGAATTTCCGTGGATGAAAGCACTACCTGGGACCTCTTGGCCGAATTGGCCGGTGCCTTTGGTGCCAGGGCTCCTCGTCCAGAGGACTCCTCAGACAGACTGAAAAACCACAGGACTTCCAGTTACCTAGAGCACCCGGTCTTCAACTCTTATCACTCTGAAACCGCAATGCTTCGCTACCTGAAGAAGCTGGCGGACTTTGACTACGCATTGGACAGGGGCATGATCCCGCTCGGGTCCTGCACCATGAAACTGAACTCAGTGACCGAAATGGAAGCGGTCACCTGGCCTGAGTTTGCAAACCTGCACCCGTTTGCACCTGCTGAGGACACTCAGGGCTACATGGAGTTGATAACTGAACTGAGCAGCTGGTTGAGCGACATCACCGGCTACGAAGCCGTCTCGCTGCAGCCAAACGCCGGTAGTCAGGGAGAGCTTGCGGGCATGATGGCAATTCGCGGCTATCACCGCTCTCGCGGGGATTTCCAAAGAGATGTTTGCCTGATTCCTTCCTCTGCTCACGGCACAAACGGCGCCAGCGCTGTTCTGGCAGGGTTGCAGGTTGTAGTTGTTGGTTGCGACTCAGACGGTAACGTCGATGTTTTGGATCTAAAGCAGAAGATCGCGGAGCACCAAGAAACTCTGGCTGCGCTGATGATCACCTACCCATCGACTCACGGTGTTTACGAGGAAGCGGTAGTTGAAATCTGCGACCTGGTTCATGCCGCTGGTGGCCAGGTTTACATCGATGGTGCCAACACAAACGCAGTGGTTGGTTACGCGAAGTTTGGAGAGTTTGGTGGCGACGTATCGCACCTGAACCTCCACAAGACTTTCTGCATCCCTCACGGCGGCGGCGGACCCGGTGTTGGTCCGGTGGTGGCACGAGAACACCTCAGGGAGTTCTTGCCAGGTCACCAGATGGCTCAGGTTGAACTACCAAACTATGGACCGGTTTCGGCTGCGCCGTTTGGTTCGCCTAGCATTCTGCCGATCTCCTGGGCATACATCCAGATGATGGGAAACCAGGGCTTGATGGACGCAACAGCAGTTGCAGTTCTGAGCGCCAACTATGTTGCCAAGAAGCTGGCGGATGCTTTCCCGCTTCTCTACACCGGCAAGCATGGCCTAGTTGCCCACGAGGCAATCATCGACATTCGCCCGCTGCAGGCATCTGCTGGCATTGCTAATGACGACGTGGCCAAGCGCCTCATCGACTACGGTTTCCACGCCCCAACCATGAGCTTCCCGGTTGCGGGAACTCTCATGATTGAGCCGACTGAGTCTGAGCCACTGGAAGAGCTTGACCGATTCATCGATGCGATGCTGGCAATCAGGGCTGAGGCTCAGAAGGTTCAGGACGGGCACTGGCCAGCCGAGGACAACCCGCTTGTGAATGCCCCACACACAGCAGGACAGCTCACTTCAGAGTGGGAGCACCCATACTCCAGAGAGACTGCAGTGTTCCCAGTTGCGGGGCAGGCAAAGTCGAAGTACTGGCCTCCGGTCAGAAGGCTCGATGGCGCGTTTGGTGACAGAAATCTTGTTTGCAGCTGCCCTCCGATTGAGAGCTTTATAAAGAACTAGTTTCTTGGAACCAGGTGGTTCCTAATGATTTCTGCGGCACTCTCTAGATCGAGAGCACCCGTGGGAATCCCCAGTGTTAGGTCGAATGCCTCGTCGCGAGTCATGTTGTGAAGATACGGGTTTGCTAGCAGACCTAAGTTCAATCGCCCTGGCTGTCGCAACGCCGGGTGGTATTTCGGCCCACGAAATTCGGCATGCCACCAGGCTGCTTTCAGGCAATAAACAGGTTCGAGGCTTTGACATCACCGAAATTGACGCGAGTAAAGACAGTGCGGACGGTAGAACGGTTCGGCTAGCCGCACTGCTTGTTCTGGAAGCTGTTTCAGGTCATCTAGCCAACTGAGCCAGTCGCCAACTCTGGCAAGCCTAGCTCCACTAAACTGGTGGCATCCGCGCAATGGAGCGAGCCCAAATAATCCATCCCGAAACTCGCTAGCGAGCAAACCGAAGGGGAAAAGTGCCAAAGATCATCGTCGAGATCATGCCCAAGCAGGACCTACTAGACCCGCAGGGGAAGGCCGTTGCTAATGCCTTGCAGCGCAGTGGCAACAAAGAGATTTCGGCCGTTCGAATCGGGAAGCGAATCGAGCTTCACTTCGACAGGCCAATCACGGACCAGGATATGGAAAATGTCTCAGCTCAGGCATCCAGCTTTCTGTCAAACGATGTGATTGAAGACGTAGTCGCAATCACCAAAGAGGACTAAGCCTGATGAAGATTGGCGTCATAACTTATCCGGGAACCCTCGACGACAGGGATGCCCAAAGGGCAATCAGGCTTGCTGGAGGTACTCCAGTGCCGCTGTGGCATGCAGATGATGATCTGAAAAAAGTAGATGCTGTTGTTTTGCCGGGTGGTTTTTCCTACGGCGACTACCTGCGCTGTGGTGCAATTGCTGCGCAGGCGCCAGCAACCAAAGAGGTAATCAAACTGGCAGCACAAGGACTACCGGTATTGGGTATCTGCAACGGTTTCCAGATTTTGGTTGAATCACACCTTTTGCCCGGTGGGCTGATTCGAAACGAGAAGCAGCACTTTGTCTGCCGGGATCAGAAGCTACGTGTTGAAAATAGCAACACCGCCTGGACCAGCCTGTTTGAAGAAAACGAAGAGATTTTGATTCCGCTGAAAAACGGCGAGGGCGGCTACATTGCCACTGATGAAACATTGAAGATGCTTGAGGCAGAGAACCGGATTGCCTTTAGATACCTAGACACAAACCCGAATGGTTCAATGAACGACATCGCAGGGTTGACCAACGAACGCGGCAATGTGGTCGGGCTAATGCCTCACCCTGAACACGCGGTTGAGCCAGGCTTTGGGCCAGACACTAACATTGCGATGCGCTCCGGCGTCGACGGCTTGAAGTTTTTCCAAAGTGTCTTGAAGATGGCGGTGAACTCCTAATGTTTAAAAACAAGAAGCTAGCCGCAAGCGGTGTTGACACAACCGAACATGCAGTTGCCGAGCCAGACAGAGACCAGCCCTGGAAAGAGCTTGGCCTGAAACAGGACGAGTATCTAGAGATCAAGAACATTCTCGGCAGGCGCCCAACCTCCTCTGAGCTAGCGATGTATTCGGTGATGTGGTCTGAGCACTGCAGCTATAAGTCATCAAAGATCTACCTTCGTCAGTTCGGTGAAAAGGTCACCGATCAGATGAAGGAACACCTAATGGTTGGCATGGGTGAGAACGCTGGTGTGGTTGACATCGGCGAGGGTCTAGCGGTGACCTTCAAGGTCGAGAGCCACAACCACCCCTCCTACATCGAACCATTTCAGGGAGCAGCAACTGGGGTCGGCGGAATCGTTCGTGACATTTTGTCGATGGGCGCAAGACCAATTGCGGTTATGGACCAGCTACGCTTTGGTGCTCCTGAGAACCCCGACACCGCACGAGTGGTCCATGGAGTAGTCGACGGCATTAGCTTCTATGGCAACTGCCTGGGCCTTCCAAACATCGGTGGTGAGACTGTTTTTGACTCTGTTTATCAGGGAAACCCTCTAGTAAACGCGCTTTCAATCGGCGCCATGAAGCATGAGGATCTGCAGCTTGCCAAGGCCTCTAACCCCGGTGACCTGGTCATTCTGTTCGGGGCAAGAACCGGCGCTGATGGAATCGGTGGAGTGTCCGTATTGGCTTCCGAAACTTTCGAATCAACAGGCCCCACCAAGCGACCTGCGGTTCAGGTTGGTGACCCTTTTGCTGAAAAGGTCCTGATCGAGTGTTGCCTTGAGCTCTTCCATGCTGGAGTTGTGGCTGGAATTCAGGACTTGGGCGGCGCAGGTATTTCTTGTGCGACATCGGAGTTGGCCTCAAACGGTGGCAAGGGCATGAAAGTGCAGCTCCAGAATGTTTTGCTTCGTGATCAGTCGCTGACACCAGAAGAGATCCTGATGTCAGAGTCGCAGGAGCGGATGTGTGCGGTTGTTCCAAAGAAGCAACTCAAGGCATTCGAAAAAATTGTTCAAAAGTGGGAAGTTGAGTACTCAGTACTTGGCGAGGTAATCGACGAGGACCGCCTCTACATCAACTGGGGCCACGAGGAAATCGTGAACGTTCCACCTCGAACCGTTGCCCATGATGGCCCGGTTTACGACCGTCCGGTTGCACTTCCTCAATACCAAAAGGCTCTCAACGATGACTCCAGCAGCTTTCTAAAAAGAGCAGAGAACGCCACCGAGCTGGCAGCTCAATTGATGCAGTTGATTGCAACCCCGAACCAGGCCGACAAGAGCTGGATCACCGCACAGTATGACAAGTACGTGATGGGAAACACCGCACTTTCAATGCCGGATGACTCCGGCATGGTCAGAGTTTCTGAGGAAACCGGCCTGGGTGTTGCATTGGCAACCGACGCTAACGGCAAATACGCCTACCTAAACCCCTACGAGGGAGCAAGGCTAGCTCTTGCAGAGGCCTATCGAAACGTTGCTGTCACAGGCGCAGTTCCGCGGGCTGTCACCAACTGTCTAAACTTCGGCTCTCCTGAAAACCCAGAGGTGATGTGGCAATTCAAGGAAGCAACCGCGGGACTAGCCGACGCCTGTCTGGAACTGGGCATTCCAGTAACCGGCGGAAACGTTAGCTTCTACAACCAGTCAGGCGACATTGCCATCTACCCGACCCCGGTGGTTGGTGTGCTGGGAGTGATTGATGATGTTGCCAGAAGAATTCCATCCGGTTGGCAAGATGATGGCAACAACATCTACCTACTAGGCAATACCTTCGACGAGCTCGATGGCTCTGCTTGGGCCAAGGACCTCCACGATCACCTAGGTGGCCAGCCTCCAAAGGTTGACCTCAGCAAAGAGATCGAGCTCGCGGAGCTACTTCACGGAGCAAGCATTCAAGGCCTGATCGAGTCAGCTCATGACATCTCCGAGGGCGGCCTGGGAATTGCGGTGCTGGAGGCAGCACTTCGTTTCAATGTCGGAGCAAGAATCTGGCTTGGCGAAATGCTGGAGCGCGATGCAATCGACATGACAGCGGCGCTTTTCTCTGAATCTCAGTCACGGGTGATCGTTACCGTTGGCCGCGAAGACGATGTGAAATTCCAGGCGCTGTGTGAGGCTCGCGGGGTTCCCTGCTTGCGAATCGGTGTTACCGATGCCACCTCAAGCATGGTTGAGATCAAGGACGTTGCAGACCTGAAGCTGGATGACATTAGATCAGGTTGGGTCAACACTCTGCCGGAGTTGTTCGGTTAATCCAAGCCAGTTGCTGCCGCTATTTGGACCCTAGTCCTCTGGTAGCAGCTCGAACAGGTCCATCTTGGCCTGCAGCCATGATTCAACTTCTCCGGCTTCCAAGATTCTGGTCATTTCGGCAATCGCATCCAGGTGCGGTCCGTCGGCGATGGCTATCATTTCCTGGCCGTGGACCTGGCTTAGTTGCGCAACCTCTTCGAAGATCTGGCCCCTGAACACCATGTCGCAGGCTCCACCAAGTTCACGGCAGCTGATTGATTTCATGCACAGCAGTTTAGGTTCTCAACCACCTAATCAGCTGGATGTATACAAATACCCAGTTTTGCTAAGTTTTGCAGGTCGTATTTGCATGATTTGCTGCAGATTGTATACAATAAAGAAATAACCCCAAAGGTTTAACCCATCTCGCGAAACCAAGCTGCGAGCACACTAGGCAAGCACAATTGTGACGCTTCGCTAAATATCACAAAAGTGAATCAATACGCCCCCTATAAACTCAGGCAAATTGAGACACTTGTCACCAATGTTCAGGAATTCTGGGGTGATTCACCCCATAAGACTCAAAGGAAGCTCTCATGTCACTGGCGACACTAAAGCGGTGGGTAACCACGATTGCTGACCTAACGGATCCCGAAGAGATCATTTGGTGTGACGGTTCCGAGGCTGAAGCGCAGCGAATAAATGCCCTGCTGGTAAAAAACGGGACTTTCACAAAGCTCAACCCAAAGATTCGTCCAAACAGCTACCTTGCCCGAACCGACCCAGCTGACGTTGCGCGAGTTGAGTCCAGGACTTTCATCTGCTCCGAGAGCGAAGAAGACGCCGGCCCGACCAACAACTGGATGGACCCAGAATCAATGCGGGCAGAACTCAAAGAAAAATTTGCCGGCAGCATGCGCGGTCGCAAGATGTACGTCATTCCATTCTCAATGGGTCCGGTTGGTTCACCATTGGCCAGGTACGGAGTTGAGATCACCGATTCCCCCTACGTTGTTGCATCGATGAAGGTAATGGCAAGAGTCAGCAAGCAGGTTGTGCAGAAAATTGCCGATGGCGCGGACTGGGTGCCAGCTGTTCACTCGGTCGGTGTTCCGCTGATCGATCAGGCAGGCAACCAAGTTGAAGACACCCCATGGCCCTGCAACCCTGAAAATGTTTACGTAGTTCAGTTCCCGGAAACCCGGGAAATTTGGTCCTTCGGTTCCGGCTATGGCGGAAACTCACTACTGGGCAAGAAGGCAATGGCACTTCGAATTGGTTCAGTTCTTGCAAAACACGAGGGTTGGCTGGCTGAGCACATGCTGCTGATTCGAGTTACCACCGACCAGAACAAGAAATACCACATGGCAGCAGCCTTCCCGTCTGCCTGCGGCAAGACCAACCTGGCCATGCTGCAGTCTCAGATGCCAGGCTGGAAGGTTGAGACCTTAGGTGACGACATCGTTTGGATGTCCCCGAATGCCAAGGGCAAGATCAGGGCTATAAACCCGGAGAACGGCTTGTTTGGTGTTGCTCCAGGAACCGGACTTAGCACCAACCTGGCAGCAGTGAACTCGATGCGCGAGGGAGCAATTTTCACAAACGTTGCCTCTACGGCCGATGGCGATGTTTGGTGGGAGGGGCTTACCGACAACCCACCAAAGAACCTGACCGACTGGCAAGGAAACGCCTTTGACCCCGAAAGTGGCCAACTGGCCGCTCACCCAAACTCCAGGTTCTGCTTCCCAATTGATCAGGTTGAAACCCTCAGCGACAACTGGGCGGACCCAGAGGGGGTAGAACTAGACGCCATCATCTTCGGTGGTAGGCGAGCCACGAACGTGCCGCTTGTGATCAAGAGCTTCAGTTGGGATCACGGAGTCTTCCTAGGCGCCACCATTGCTAGCGAGCAGACGGCTGCCGCTGAAGGTCCGGTGGGCAAGCTTCGCCGCGACCCATTTGCAATGTTGCCATTCTGTGGCTACAACATGGCTGACTACTTCTCCCACTGGCTGTCTTTTGCCGACAAGTTGGGGGCTAAGGACCTGCCAACTGTGTTCCAGGTGAACTGGTTCCGGAAAGACCAGAACGGCAAGTTCTTGTGGCCGGGCTTCGCTGAGAACATTCGCGTAATTCAGTGGATTGTCGGTCAGCTAGAGGGCAAGGACACCGGGTCAGTTAGCGCCATTGGAACGCTCCCCAAGTCTGACAGCCTGAACCTAGAGGGGCTTTCAACTACCGCTGAGCAAATGGAACAGCTGCTTGATGTAGACAGCGACTCGTGGGGCGTTGAGGCGGCCGACATAGAGGGCTTCTTTGAGGAGTTTGGGGACAGGCTCCCGAAGCAACTCGCGGATCAGCTGGGTGAGCTGAAGCAGCGACTTTCTGCCTAGAATCTCCTGATTCAGGTATGTAACGATTGCCTAAATTTTGTTCTGTAAGGCCTCATTAGTGTGCTGTGAGGGTTTACACTTGGGACAAATTGACTTGTAAGTCGAAAACGAAAACCTGACCAACCGATCAGGCTTCAATGAGGAAGGAACACCTATGGACAAGCAGAGACTAGCTGGCCGGAAAGCACTTATTACCGGTGCCGCTCAGGGTATGGGCGCAGCGATTGCCAAGTATTGGGCAGCACAGGGAGCAGAAGTTTGCCTGGGTGACCTGAACATCGAAGGCATCAAGAAGGTTGCTGACGAGATCATCGCCGATGGCGGTAAGGCAACATACGTAAAGCTTGACGTAACCAGCGAAGAAGACGCTGTTGCTGCGGTTCAGCACACAGTTGACACCTTCGGTGAAATCAACCTGTTGCTAAACAACGCCGGTGTGAACAAGCCACTATTTTTCCCAGACATCACCAAGTCAAACTACGACTTCATCATGGGTGTAAACGCCTGGGGCAAGCTAAACGTGATGCAGAAGGCTGCAAACCAGATGATCAAGCAGGGCAAAAAGGAATACGTCTACAAGATCATCAACGTAGGTTCAATTCTTTCCCGCGAGGCTTTCGTCGACGTAACCGTCTACACAATGAGCAAGCACGCAGTGCTTGGTCTAATCAAGGCCGGCGCTAAGTCGCTAATGGAGCACAACATCACCGTAAACGGATACGCCCCAGGTGTAGTGCGCACCGAGATGTGGGAGCAGCTTGACCGCGACCTAGTTGAGATTGGAATGTTTGAGAAGCCAGGACAGTCCATGGACTCAATCGCTGAGAACATGATTCTGATGAAGCGCTACAGCTACCCAGAGGACGTAGTTGGAACCGCAGCATTCTTGGCAAGCGCAGAGTCTGACTACATGACTGGTCAGCTGCTAATGATTGATGGTGGAATGGTTATTCAGTAACCACAGACATCAAAAAAATCCCCCCAAAAGGTAGCCGCCTTCGGGGGGATTTTTTTATTTTTTGTTCGCTCTAGATAAGCATTGTTAGAGGATTCTCGATCCTCACTTTGAATGCAGCCAACCACTTAGCAGCCAAGGCGCCGTCAACGGCCCTGTGGTCTGCGGACAGGGTTACTGACATCACGTTGGCAATTGTCAACTCGCCATCAACCACGATAGGTCGCTGACTTGCGGCGCCCACAGCCAGGATTCCGGACTGCGGCGGGTTGATGATCGCTGCAAAGCTGATTGTTCCAAACATTCCAAGGTTGGTGATGGCGAAGCTGCCACCCTCAAGTTCTTCCTGGCGAAGCTTGCCCGCCCTGGAGCGCTCTGCAAGATCCACAATCGTGGTTGCAATGTTGCTGAGTGACCGCTTCTCGACGCCTCGCAAAACCGGAGTCAACAGGCCGCCATCAGTTGAAACGGCAATTGAAACATCAACCGACTCATACTTGATCATGGCCTCTGGGGTCCAGACAACATTTGCCTCTGGCACATCCATGAAGGCCGCTGCTACGGCCCTGACCACCATGTCGTTTACAGAGATCTTGACCGGTGAACTCTCGTTGATCTTCTTACGCAGTGCGAGCAGTTCATCAACCTGGCAGTCTGCGTTTAGGTAGAAGTGCGGAACAGTGCTCTTACTCTCAGTGAGTCTTCTTGCAATTGCCTTGCGCATTGAGGTGTGAGGAACCGTCGAATAGGTCGAGGAGTATTCCTGGCTCGCCAGCTCCTTAGAGCTGCTTGTTGGCGCTGCTGCCGCTGGGGCGGCTGGAGCACCTGCCGCAGCAGTTGCCAGAACATCACGCTTCACAATCCTGCCACCAGGACCAGTGCCGGTGATTTGGCTCAGATCCAGGTTGCTGTCTTTCGCTAGCTTTCTGGCAATTGGCGAAACCGACTGTCTTCCGCTCGGTGCAGCTGGTGCAGGAGTTTCAGCAACCGGTGCTGCAGGCGGTGTCGCAACTGGGGTCGCAATAGGCGCGGCAACTGGCGCTGCTGGAGCCTCGGCCGCAGGAGCTTCTGGCTCAGCTGCTGGAACGTCAGCACTCTCGCCAGGTGCTCCGACAACCGCAATTGTGCTTCCAACTTCCATTTCGTCGCCGGGCTTGCCGATTAGCTGCAGAACGGTTCCGGCTTCTTCAGCCAACAACTCAACGACTGCCTTATCGGTTTCAATTTCCGCTAGCTGCTGACCAACAACGATGGTGTCTCCAACGCTTACAAGCCAGGAAGAAATCACCGCGTGGGTGGCTCCTGCTGCAACTTCAGGGAGTTTGATTTGGGTGGCCATTAGTTTCTACCAAAGCCTTCCTTGATTTTCTCAAGACCGGCAACAACCTCTTCGAGTCCTGCAATAGAAGCGCGCTCCAAGACCTTTGAGATGCTTGGGGAAGCTTCGCGGCCGTGAACTCGCTGAACTGGCTGATCTAGGTAGTCAAAGAATCGACGCTGGATCTCGTCAGAGAGCCAGCCGCCGTAGCTGGTGCCCTGAACACCCTGCTCAACGATGATGACGCTGTTGGTCTTCTTGACGCTGGCCTCAATGGTGTTCCAGTCAATGCTTGCCCTGTCCAACCAGCGAAGGTCGATCAAGTCAGCATCAAGACCGGTTTGGTCGAGTGCTTCCTTGGCGATGTTCACCATATTTAAGTAGCTGATGACGGTTGCGTCTTTTCCTTCGCGAACAACCCGGGCCTTGCCGAACTCAATCTGGTAGTCTAGGTCTTCGGCTGGAATGTCGCCGCGCTGGGTGTAAAGGTCAACGTGCTCGATCATCAAAACTGGGTCATCAATCGCGAGCGCCGCATTCATCAAGCCGATGTAGTCAAACGGGTTGCTGGCAGCCACAATTCTCCAACCGGGAGCAGTAACAAAAATGCCGGCTGGATCCATTAGGTGCTGGGAGCCGTAGCCGGAGCCCATTGCAATTTTGGTTCTAAGGACCAGTGGCACTGGGTTCTGGCCGCCAAACATGTGACGAGCCTTACCAATCTGGTTGAAAACCTGGTCTGCAGCGACCCACAAGAAGTCTGGATACATGAACTCAACGACCGGCCTAAACCTGCCGTCCATTGCCATTCCGCCACCAAGGCCAGCAAACGCATTCTCGCTAATCGGAGTTCCGAGGACTCTGCCCTCGTACTTCTCCGGCAGACCCTTGGTGGCGCCGTTGGTACCACCCTTTAGCTTGTGGACATCCTCACCAAGAATGATGATTCGGTCATCCTGCTCCATGCGACGATCCATCGCCTTGGCGATTGCGTCAACAAAGCGGATGTCGGTCGTCTCTTCAGTAAACGAGTCCTGCTCCAGAGTCTTAGCTCCCTGGATCTCGGAAAGGTCTGACCTGAGTCCTACGTCAACGAACCCAACATCAGGCCAAAGCTCTGCCCTGATTTTCCTTGCGCCAGGCTTCCCATCTGGGTCTGGCTCCAAAAGTTCTCCTGCAACCTTTTCCATTGCTGAAACTGCCTGGGCACGACATGCGTCCACCTGCTCCTGGGTAATAAGGCCAAGCTCGATCATCTCGTTGGCAACGCGGACCAGTGGGTCGCGGGAGCGCCAGTGCTCTTCTTCGTCCTTATCGCGATAGCCAAATGCACTTCCCGGGAAGGCACCGTTTTGGTGGAAGAAGCGATACACCTCTGCCTCAACAACTGCTGGTCCCTTACCCGCGCGAACGTGTGCTTCTACTTCCTGCATCACGTGCCAAACGGCAAGTGGGTCCATGCCGTCAACCCGCCAGCTCGGAATACCAAAGCCGACGCCTCGTCCTGAAAGTCGTTCTTCCTTAGTTGCCTCGGCAACGGTTGTGGAAACTGCATAGAGGTTGTTCTCAATAAAGAACACCAGGGGCACATCCCAAGCTGCCGTCAGGTTCATGCTCTCCAGCACGCTACCGATGTTCACCGCACCATCACCAAAGTAGGTGGTGGTCATGTCGCTGGTGCCGGCACGCTTCTGAGCCCAGGCGTTACCCGCTCCCAGTGGCACACCTCCACCAACGATTGCGTTGGTTCCGAGGGCTCCGGCCTCATGCCACTGTAGGTGCATCGAGCCGCCGCGGCCCTTGCAGTACCCCTGAGCGAGACCAAGGATCTCGGCCGCGGTCTTCTGCAGTACTTCTTGAACGCTTGATGTCACAAGGTTTGTGGCATCCAGCTCGGGGGCAACAAAAGCGATTGCCTTTGCCAAAAATTGGTGGTGACCACGGTGTGAACCGTTGATGGCGTCGGAGGGACGCATGCCCACAATCGAACCAACCGCTCCACCCTCTTGGCCAACCGATGAGTGAGCTGGTCCGTGCACTAGGCCTTCGCCGGCAATCTCCAAGATTGCCTCTTCGAAGGCGCGGATGAGGTGCAGCTGACCAAGCATTGTTTCTAGAAGCTTTGGGTCTGCGTTTGCCCAGTCTTCCTTGGTGGTTTTGACTTCAACCCAAGGCTCAAGCGGGTCCAGTTGAATGCGTTCGGTCATCGTTGACTCCAGTTAGGGGTTGTAATGGTCATCTAAGCTAATTTAGCGTGTGATTGTATACATTACAACACGAATTACACATAAATATGCTGCATTTATCTATTTGTGGCATTAGTTTGTATCCAATAAGACTTTAGGCGGGTAACTATGGCAAACGGAATTCCAGGCATCAGAGGAACCGATCACGTGGGATTCACGGTTCCAGACATTGAGGCCGCGACGAAGTTTTTCGTGGAGGTAATCGGCTGCGACTACATCTACAAACTGGGTCCCTTTGCTTCCGATGATGACTGGATGGCGAGGCAGCTAAACGTTGATCCGAGAACCATCATTAGAGAAAACCGCCACTTCCGTTTGGGCCAGGGAGCCAACTTCGAGATCTTTCAGTATGAACCTGCCGACGGCGACCAGGGTGAGCAACCAAAGAACAGCGACCTCGGCGGTCACCACCTAGCCTTCTACGTGGACGATCTAGACATCGCTATCGAACACCTAAAGAAGAACAACGTGCGGGTTTTGGGTGAGCCGGTTGAGAGCAAGGCTTTTGCCAAGGGTCAGCGCTGGATTTACTTCCTGTCGCCATGGGGAATGCAGATGGAACTGGTCAGCTATCCAAACGGCAAAGAATACGAAGCAGCTGCCCCGGTCAAGCTGTGGTCTCCGAAAAGCCCAGCGGAGTAGTTTCTTAGTCGACCATCATTATTACTTGACAGATCTTGAAACCCGCAGGACCCGCAACCACCGAAGCGGCTCCGCCGCTTGCCAGAGTCATTGACATGTCTCTTACGAACTCAAAGGTTGAGCCATCGGGGATAGTTGCAACAAAGGAGCCCTCAATCACAAACACCCCGTGCTCTTCGCCATCGGTTGTGAACTCGAAGGTTTCACCCGGAGCGGCATCGACTACCTTGATTGCCTTCCAGGGTCCGGCCATGATCTCGGTGATGTTGGTTACGTCAGTCTCGTAGAGGTTTACGCGTGGGCTGTAGGTCATGACTAGTGCTCCGATTCTGCTGAGGGGCTGTATTCAGGAAGTGCATTCACAATCTCCGGGGGCAGTGCTTCAACCACAAAAAACTCCAGGGTCTCATCGCCAATTGTCTCGATGGCGTGCTTGCCGTGAAGCGGGGTCATGATCAAATCTCCCGGCCCGACCTGAAACTGTTCGCCGTTGTACTTCATCATTCCGCGTCCGCGAATGATGAAGTAAATCTCTTCGGTTCTTGAGTGCACATGCTCACCAACAGCAGCCCCCGGCTCTAAGCGGTTGTGCTCAAAGGAGTCCCAAGCCGCGTGCATCATCAGGCCGGTGACAAAGCGCTTCCAACGAAGCACTCCTCTTCCACCGTGCACACCATGGATTTCACTTGGGGCATCAGTGTTGGCAACAATTATCGGCGTGGTAGCCATCTAGCTCCTCACAATCTTTTGCTAGTGCGCCTAGTCAAAGATCAGGCGCCGCAGTGCGTCTCTAGTGAAGATTGTAGTGAATGTATCCGAAATGGTCTGTTTTTAACAAAAGATGTGACTTTTTAGGGCAAGAAAAAAGCCAATTGGCTACATTTAGTCGAAAATTTCAGGGTGCGCAACAAGCGAATTGCGAGTTCTTCTGATGTGAGCGGCCAGGTTTCGCTCCAGGTCATCCAGGTCACCGCGAATAATTGAATCAAGAATCAGCCGGTGCTCAAGATGCGTGACGCTGCCGGTTGCGACACCGCTGAGCTTGGCAAAAGCTCTGCGGTAATGCTGAGTGGTGTTCCAGAGTCGTTCAATCAAATCCCTGATCATTCCATAAGGTGCGTGCGAGTAGGCAAGCAGATGGAAATCTTGGTCGAGCCTCAGGAACGTTTCAACATCTCCCGATGCTTCCATCTTGTCGGCCAGCTGGGTGAGTTTTTCGATCGTCTCATCAGTGATGCCCGCTGCACTCTGGCGCATTAGCAGCGGCTCTAGCCGCTCGCGAATTTGATAGGCGTCTTCACACTCAGCCTTGGTGAGCTTTGAAACCCAAGCACCGGTATTGGCAACAATCGTGACTAGACCCTCGGCCTGCAGCCTGCGCAGGGCGTCTCGGACCGGTAGCCGGCTCGCACCAAACTCTTCGGCTAGCTGCTCCTGCAGAATTCTTGATCCCGGCACCAACTTGCCAGCCAAGATTTGGGAGCGAAGCTCACTAGCGATTTTCTCGCTCGAGCTGCGGTCGGTCTCTTGCACTGGTGCCTCCTTGGGATGATAAAGAGCTTAGTGTCTGTCTGAAGGCTATTGCCTCAGCTAGAGAGCCGTGTGCCCGCCATCGATAATCAGTTCGGCACCGGTGACATAGCTGGATTCGTCGCTAGCCAAGTAGAGCGCTCCGTAGGCAATCTCCCTAGCTGTTCCAAGTCTTCCGATCGGCGTCTTGTCGACAATCTCCTGAGTCATGGTCTTGTCCTGAGCCAAAACCAGTGGGGTCTCGATGATGCCGGGGTGAATTGAGTTAGAACGAATCCCGTCCTTGGCATAGGTCAGTGCCACGTTCTTGCTAAGTGACCTAACCGCTCCCTTGGAGGCGGTGTAAGCGGCAACTCCAATCGCCCCAACCACTCCCCACATCGATGAGGTGTGAACGATTGCCCCTTTGCCCGCAGCTCGCATCACTGGCAGAACTGTTCTGGTGCCAAGGAAAACACCGTTTAGGTTGATGTCGAGAATTCGGTGCCAGTCGTCCATTTCAATGGTTTCGATTCCCTCATAAGAGCCGACGATTCCAGCGTTGTTGAAAAGAATGTCAATGGTTCCGGCCTCGGACACAATCTGCGCGACCACGTTCTTCCAGGCGGCCTCATCTGTCACGTCATGAGCAATGAAGTGAATCTGGTCACTGGCGAACTGGTCATCCAGGCTGATATCCAAAACGTAAACAATCGCTCCCTGTTCGGCAAACAGTTCTGCTGTAGCCCGACCTATGCCCCTAGATCCTCCAGTGATGATTGCGACTTTGTTTGCTAACCGCACCTTCAATACCGCCTTCGCTATCTGCTCAATCCCAAAACCAGAAAAGTTCTCAGATTGAATCCAATCTTCATGCTATTTGTATAAATTTAGCCTGAAAATGGGGTGTTTTGGGGTAAAATGTATCCAATTGTCTAGTTTTACTAACCCTGCAACTGATAGTAAGTTGGGACGAGGCAACGCATCGAAAACCGCAGAATCTTGACTCAGAACGAGGCCCTAAATGGCAATGGCAACTATTAACCCAGCTACCGGCGAAACAGAGTTTGAAGCTGAGCTTCACACCCCTGCAGAAGTTGAGGCAAGACTTGCGAAGGCGCAGGAAGCACACGAAAAGCTTCGCACCATGACCTACGCCGAGCGCGCCAAGCTAATGCTGGTTGCCGCAGACCTAATTGAGTCAGAGGTTGAAAAGACCGCGGTCATGCTGACCAAAGAGATGGGTAAGCCAATCGCCCAGTCTCGCGGTGAGGTTTTGAAGTGCGCAAAGAACATGCGTTTCTACGCAGAAAAGTCAGAAGAATTCCTAGCCCCACAGGTGCTAGCAGATCCTTCCTTGGTTGGCGCCAGCCAGGCAATGGCAATCTGGCAGCCACTTGGTGTGGTGCTAGCGGTAATGCCTTGGAACTACCCGCTGTGGCAGGTAATCAGGTTTGCCGCGCCTGCGCTGATGGCTGGAAACTCAGGCGTGCTGAAGCACGCTTCAAATGTTCCGCAGTCAGCTCTCTACCTGGATGACCTTTTCACTAGGGCTGGTTTCCCAGAGGGTTCGTTCTCGACCTTGATGATCTCAGCTTCCCAGGTTGCACCGGTTATTGATGACTGGCGCGTTAGGGCTGTGACCCTTACCGGTTCAGAGCCAGCAGGACGAGCCGTTGCAGCTCAGGCCGGCAGTCAGATCAAGCCTTCGGTTATGGAGCTTGGTGGATCAGACGCTTTCGTTGTCACACCAAACGCAGACATCGAGCAGGCGGCAACGGTTGCGGTAACGGCAAGAATCAACAACAACGGCCAGTCCTGCATCGCCGGCAAGCGCTTCTTGGTGTTCGATGAGGTTTACGACCAGTTCGTTGAAAGCTTTGTATCGAAGATGGCCGCCCTGAAGATGGGTGACCCAATGGACGAGAGCGTCCAGGTTGGACCACTGGCCACTGCCGGCGGCAAGCGCGACATCGTTGAATTGGTTGAAGATGCCAAGGCCAAGGGTGCTCGTGTTCTCTGCGGTGGTGAAACACCTGAGGGACCTGGCTACTACTACCCAGCAACAGTGATTGACCAGCTAACCGACGACATGCGATTGGTGATGGAGGAGGCTTTCGGCCCAGTTGCCACCATCTACCGCGTGAAGGGCCGCGAAGAGGCAATCAAGGTTGCCAACCAGACCACCTTTGGCCTGAGCTCTGCAATTTGGAGCCAAGACAAGGCTGAGCAGGACTACTTCATTGAGCACCTGCAGGCAGGTGCTGTGTTTGTCAACGGCATGACCATTTCATACCCTGAGCTAGCTTTTGGTGGTATCAAGGATTCCGGTTTCGGGCGTGAGCTATCAGACGCCGGCATCAAGGAGTTCTGCAACCTAAAGACTGTTTGGAAGGCATAGCCTTCAATGACTGTCGGTTTCCTTGGCCTTGGGACCATGGGATTTGCCATGGCCAGCAACCTACTCAAGGGTAGCGATCAAGTCCTTGGATGGAATAGGTCGGATGAGCCTGCTGACCGATTTGCTCTAGCCGGTGGCAAGAAAGCAGAATCTGCTAAAGCTGCCTTGGCGCTTCCGTTATCGTTCTCAATGCTCGCTAACGATCAGGCCTGTGACCTAGTTCTAGCAATAGAGAACCTGACTCCGGGCACCATCCACGTTGGCATGGCCAGCATCTCTCCGGATAAGGCAGACGAGCTTGAACAGCGTTTCGCCGCTATCGGCGCCAGCTACGTTTCCGCCCCGGTGCTGGGTCGCCCAGCCGTTGCTGCTGCTGGCGCGCTAAACATCATTGCTGGTGGCAACGCTGCTGCAATTGAGCAGGCGAGGCCATATCTCGAGACCATCGGCACCAAGATATGGCCAGTGGGTCAATCACCCCGGACTGCCAACGTGATCAAGATTGCAGTCAACTACAACATCTTGCATGCGATTCAAGCGATAGCGGAGTCGGTGGCTCTAGCGGATTCAGCCGGGGTTGAGGCAGATGACTTTGTTGAACTGTTGACCTCGACGCTGTTCGGGGCTGTTGTTTACAAGGGCTATGGCGAACAAATAGCCAGCGGTGACCACTCAAATGTGTTGTTCTCGATGCCGCTTGGCAAAAAGGACCTAGCGCTAGCCATCGACGCAGCTGCGGAAAGCGGCTTGGTGCTTCCGACGGCAAACACGCTCATGAGCTTGATGGATCAAGCCCTTCTAAACCCGGAGCTAGCTGACAAAGACTGGGCTGCGGTTGCAGAGGTTACCCTCAAGCAAACTAAGAAATAGTTTTAGTAAGGGTTCGCGACAAACAGCTCTTGAGCTGGGAACTTAGTTAGAACCTGCGCACCGTTGTTGGTGATCACAACCTCTTCTTCAATTCTGGCAGCTGAGATTCCGTCTGATGCTGGGCAGTAGGTTTCAAGTGCGAAGACCATGCCAGCCTTGATTTCAACCGGGTTAGTCAAGCTGTTTAGTCTCGAGATGATCGGACGCTCGTGAAGCCCTAGACCTAGACCGTGACCAAACTGCAGACCGAAGGCATCCATTTCGTTGGCGAACCCAAGATCTGTTGCCTTTGGCCAGAGGCTGGCAACCTCATCGGTTCCAACTCCATCGCGAACCTTGTCGATTGCGATGTCCATCCATTCCCTGGCCTTGGTGTAGGCATCGTGCTGGGCTGGGGTTGAACTACCNACCGAGAAGGTGCGGTAGTAGCAGGTGCGGTAGCCCTGGTANGAGTGAATGATGTCGAAGAACGCCTGGTCGCCCGGGCGAATNATCCTGTCAGTGAAGTTGTGTGGGTGTGGATTACACCTCTCGCCAGAAACTGCGTTGATTGCCTCAACCTGGTCAGAACCAAGTTCGTAAAGCTTCTTTGATGCAAGCGCAACNATCTGGTTTTCCTTGATGCCTGGGCGAAGCGCATCNGTGATGTCCTGGTAGACGCCATCAACCATTGCTGCTGCCTGTGACAAAAGCATGATCTCGTCAACGTTCTTGATTGCTCTGGCATCGAGCATGTCCTGCTGGATGTCAACAACAGTTAGTCCCTGACGCTGCATCTCGAAAAGGAAGGCTGGTTCAACGATGTCAACACCGATTGGCATGTTTGCAACGCCTGCATCGATGAGCATTCCCTTGATGGTCTTGACAGCCTCAACCATCAGTCCGACCTCTGGGTGGATAGCTCCTCTTAGGCCCAGCATTCCGGCGTGGGAGTGACCTTCAGCTAGCCATGGTGCAAATAGTTGGTGGTGCTTGGCGGCAGAACCAAAGTCCCAAAGGTGTGGCTTGCCGTCACGAGTAAGAAGCGCGTAGCGGGACATCTTGTCACCGAGAGCTCCTCCCACCCAAGTCTGTGTGGTGTAGCGAATGTTGTAGAAATCAAATAGTAGGAATGCGCCGCATTCGCTTGCCTGAAGTGACTGCATTGCCCGACCTAGTCGGTAGTCACGCAAGCGCCCGAAGTTCACGCGCTCTTCAAAGTCCACGCTGGTAGTGCCGTGGGCTGGGATCATTCGATTGTCGAAGTCCAGAGCCGGAACTAAGCCTTTGGGCTGGTTGGGGTTACTCATTTGATCTCCTGTTGGAAGCTTTAGCTGTAGCCCATGCGGGCTGAAGTGTTGCCCCCCGCCAGGTGGAGCCCGAAGGCCCCACCTGGCAAGAGATTGCAACTTTGTTACGTGTTTTTTGTTGCTTGTTTTGGTTTAGCGGTTTACCACTCTGGCGCTACGTCAGCGTCAGTTGCGTTAGCTGCTGTTACCTTCACAGAAGGCATTAGTAGCAATTCGCGGTCACCAGAAACAGCACCGGTTAGAACACTGTGGATCAAGCGAACAGCGTTTCCACCATCCCATGAAGATGACTGGAATACGGTTCCGTCAAGCTTGCCCTCAGCAACTAGTGGGTTACCCATGAAGGTGTTACCGATACCAGTGATGAAGTAGTCAGCTGCGTCAACGCCACGTGCCTCAAGTGCTGCAATAGCACCTGCTGCAATTGAGTCATCCGCTGCGTAGATTCCATCGATGTTCTCAAGGCCCTGAGCGGTGATCATCTCAGATGCAACCTGCTGAGCAGTTGCCTTGGTCCAGTCGGTGTTCTGCTCGTCCAAAATGGTTACGTTCGGGCAGTTAGCTGCAACGGTGTCAGTGAAGCCGTTGTCGCGGTCGATAGCAGTTGAGTTACCAATTGAACCGTTTAGCTGGATGATGCTGATCTCAGCACCGCCAACGATTTCACACATGATCTCAGCTGAAGCAACGCCCTGGCCGTATGTGTCTGGTCCAGAGAATCCGGCGCTAAGAGCCTTGTCTGCATCGAATAGGTCAGAGTTGGTTACAGTCACAGGAATTCCTGCAGCTGCAGCAGCCTCTAGACATGGGCGAACAGCGTCACCAACAGCTGGCCAAAGGATGATTCCGTCTGGCTTTGCTGCAACAGCGATCTCACACTCAGAAGCCTGCTTGTCAGCGTCGTACTGAGAGTTGGTGATGGTTAGGTTCACACCTAGCTCAGCAGCAACTGCTTCCATCTCTGGAAGGTAAGTGGTGCCGTATGCCTGGTCGGTTCCCTGTGGTAGTAGTGCGTAGACATCGAATGTCTCTGCAGCTGCATCACCTGAGTCGGTGCTGGTTGCTGCTGATGTCTCGGTTGTGGTTGCTTCTTCAGCTGCACAGCCAGACAGTACCAATGCTGCCGCCGACAGCAACACTGCTGGGGCCAGTACTAGACGAGATTTTCTCATAGTTGCCTCTCCTTATAGTTGTATAAACGATCGACGGCGTCGACCTAATCTCTGGCCTATTTGGCTAGAGAATTCTTTATTCCTTGGAACGTGGTGCTGATCGATCCCCAGACAGCTCGAAGGCTGGATGGGTCGGTAAGAACCGCTAGCAGCAGCACTCCACCGATGAAGATTTCCTGAACTGGAACCTGGACACCGGAGATGGTCAGTGCCACCTGCAGCATTCCAAGAGAAGCAGCACCGATTAGGGTTCCAACGATCGAACCCTTTCCACCCTTCAGGTAGTTACCACCGATGATTGCCGCAGCGAAGCTGGCAAGCAACACGGTGGAACCAGCAGTTGGGTCTGCTGCGGTTCGCTCTAGTGAGTTGACAACCCCAGCCAGAGCAGCAACTCCACCGGAGATGATGAATCCGGTAAAGATGCGCCTCTTAACAGGAATACCTGCGTCGTAGGCGGCCTGGCGGTTACCACCAACAGCTAGGAACTCACGTCCCGCCTTCACCCTGGAAACAAATACCTGAATGGCAATGAATACGGCGAAGAAGATCAAAATTCGAGGAGTCAGTGGCCCAACGAGCGGCTGACCAAATGCAATTCCAAAGTCAGTGTTTTCAAGCTTCACTGGCTGCTCATCTGAGAGCACCAAAGCAAGGCCGCGAAGAGCAAAGAGCATTCCTAGGGTTGCAATGAAGCTGTTGAGCCCGACTATCGCTACGAAGTAAGCGTTCACAAGCGAAATCACAACGCTGGCTGCAAGTGCTGCCAGAATTCCAATCGCAATGTTGGTTTGATTGGCGACCGTGGTCATGATCACGCCGGAAACCGCTAGCGTGCTGGCAACACTCAGGTCCAACTCACCCATCAAAATAACTGCGGTTAGCCCAAGAGCAACCAGACCAATCAGAGCGATTCGTCCAAGCGTTACCTGGTAGGCGGTGAAAACAAGTGGCTGTGAGACGGTCACGAAAGAGGCGATAACAATGAAAAGTGCTACCCCTCGACCTTCGGTCCTTCTGGCCAAAGCTACCTTTAGCTTGCCCCAGAAGCCGGTGGCGCCTGTTCCAACCTTGATTACAGTCTGATTGGTCATTTCTTTCCCACTCTTCTTCCGAGGGCATCCACAGTGACGGCGAAAACAATCAGAGATCCGATGGCAATCTGCTGCCAGCCGTAGCTGATCTGCGAAAGAACTAGCACGTTGGACAAAATACTTACGAATACAACACCCAGCAGCGTTCTTGGAACGCTGCCCTTGCCACCGAACACGCTGGTTCCACCAACGATGATCGCGGCCAGTGCCTGGAAGTCATAACCGGTTGCCATGTTGGAAACCGCAGTGTTTGAGAAGGCTGCAAGAACAAAGCCACCGATCATGGCTGCCATTGAGGTCACCAAGAAGGCACCGATGACAATCACACCGGTGTTGGTTCCGGCAAGCCTGGTTGAACGCTCGTTGACACCGAAGGAGCGAACCATGAAGCCGAAGTTGGTCTTGGAAAGAACGAAGGTAAGAATCAGGGTCACCACAACCAGCACCACGGCTGAGTATGGGAACGGCCCCAGCTTGCTGGTTCCAAAGGTTGCGATTGGGCCATCAAATGGTCCGAACACCTGGCTGCCACCTGAGAGCAAACGCAAGAGTCCAAGACCGATGTAGGTGGTGGAAAGCGTCACAATCACGGCGTTTGCCTTGAAATAACCAACTGCGATTCCGTTTACCAGTCCGAAGATGATGGCAACGATAAACGCCACTATGAAGGCAGTGATCAGGTTGTAGGCATTGCTGACAGCAATCAGGATCACACCGGCAGCTGCTGCTTGCGCAACAACCGAAAGGTCTAGGTAGTTACCGGTGATAACCACAAAGGTCATTCCAAGGGCAACGATTCCAATTGGAGCTGCTCTGTGGAACAGGTCAGTTACGTTCTGCAGTGAAGCAAAGCCATCCACAAAGGTCATTGAAGCCAAGATCAGAATCGCAGTGAAAACAAAGATTCCCTTGTCAGCAATCCAAGCCACGAACGAAGAGGACTTCTTCGCAACGGTGTCTTCAGGAGCTTTGGCAACAGCGATTGCCTCAGTCAAAGTTTCTTTCGCCATTATGCACCCACCAACTTCTCGCCGGCAGCCAAGGACATAACCGACTTCTCAGTCGCGTCAACGCCCTTCAGGGTTCCGGCGATCTGACCATCTCGAACAACGTGAATAATCTCTGAGAGCTCCAATAGCTCAGGCAGGTCGGAGCTGATAACCAATACGGCAGCACCCTCATCGGCAAGCTGCTTCACAAGTTTGTGAATTTCGGCCTTCGCCCCAACGTCCACACCTCTAGTTGGCTCATCTAGAACCACAAAGGCTGGCTTTCTTCCAAGCCACTTTGCAATAACGATCTTCTGCTGATTACCACCTGAGTACTGACCAGCTTCACGTGTGATCTGTGGTGGGCGCAGGCTTACCTTCTCGGAAAGCCCCTTCGCAAACGCAGCGATCTTGGACTTTGGCATCACGCCAGTTGGTGAGACTTCCTTGCGGTTCGGTAGGAAGATGTTCTCGGCAACTGTCATTCCCAGAGCCAAGCCGTCGGTGCGGCGCTCTTCTGGAACGTAGGCAACGCCAGCACGAATAGCCGAAAGGTAACCGGTGATTACCTGCTTCTTGCCGTTCGAGGTGATGGTCACCTTGCCGGCAGACTTCATGTCGGCACCGATGATGGCGCGAATCAATTCTGTTCTTCCGGCACCAACTAGGCCACCGAGACCGATAATCTGACCGGTCTTCACCTCAAGATCAATGCCGTTCACGCCAGGAGCTTTGATGCCCTTTGCGCTCAGCACAACATCACCGGAATCGTTGATCTGTCTGCGCTGGGAAAGGTCTAGCTTTAGCTCCCGACCAACCATCTGGTCGATGACCTTTTCAGGAGTTAGCTTGTCAATTGACTCGCTGGTCACGAGCTTGCCGTCTCGCAAGATTGTGACTGCCTTGCAAATCTTGAAAACTTCAGGGATTCGGTGGGAGATGTAGATGATCGCAAGACCCTGGCTTGCAAGGCGCTCCAACATATCCAATAGGTAGTCAGTCTCGGCAGGAGTCAAGGTAGCGGTTGGCTCGTCAAGAATCAGAACCTTTGGCTTCCTTGCAACTGCCCTAGCAATTTCAACGAACTGACGAAGTGCAACGGAAAGTCTTGAAATGCGCTCATCGAGGTCAACATCGACGCCGATTTCCTTCAGGGTGTCAGCTGCGATATTCTTCATTTCGCGGGTCTTGGTCCAACCGCCTGCGGTTGGGAAAGAGCCGAGCATGATGTTCTCTGCAACAGTCATCTCTGGAATCAGGCTTAGTTCTTGGTGAACTAGAGAAATACCGGCATCAATAGATGCCTTTGCGCTGTTCTCAATGGCCGTGCCATTGATTTCAACTGAACCACTGTCTGGAGTTTCAACACCAGCAAGGATTCTCATAAGGGTTGACTTGCCAGCACCGTTCTCCCCAACAACAGCGTGAATCTCGCCAGGCATTACAGAAACTGAGACATTGTCAACGGCTCTAACGCCTCCGAAGCTCTTGACGATGTTCTTCGCCTCAATGACAGGAATTGTCATTTACTGGCTCCTTTGCCTACTAATTGGAAGTCTGTACTCGGACAAGTGTAAACAATCACAGAACACATAGTTAACTTTGGCGATGTTGTAACGGAATTGTTATCTCTGAGTGAACACTACGTATTAGGGCTTATTTCTAAAGCTCTGGGTTTAGTAGACGTGCCTTGCCTGCATTGCCTCGGCAGCTGAAGGGCGGCCACTGCCACCCTGCTCAGCAATAAACCAAATTGCGCGGACCTGCTGGTCAGTTGCATTCCAGAAGCGGTGCGGGATGGAGCAGTCGAAGGCGATCGAGTCGCCCTTCTTCAACACTGTGATGCTGAGGCCAATCTGAATTGTCAGCTCACCAGATGTGATGATTCCGTATTCGCGGCCAACGTGGCGAACAACCTCGCTTGGTGGGTTAGCTGCGTGAGCCGATGGCTCGTAGACAACCTCAATGAACTCTGCGTTTTCTTCAGCGCGACCGGTTAGTCGCTCCCAGGTAAGGCCGCTGGTTAGGTCAAGCTTTGGCCTGTCGGCAGAACGCTGAATTACACCGGCTTCTTCCAGCGAGATCTCGCCAGCTGCAGCCCGCTCTTCATCGGCAAAGTCAACTGCAACCTTGGGCTTGGCTGGATCCTCAAACAGGCTATCCATTGAAATTGCAAGCTCTTGGGCCACCCGATAGAGAGTTGGAACACTGAAAGACGCAAGACCGCGCTCAACCTGAGAAACGTGGGAGGCAGAAACTTCGATTCTTCTGGCCAATTCGCGAACGCTAACATTGGCTGCTTCTCTGGCAAGCCTTATGTTTTCGCCTGATCTGCGCCAGTGCTGCGCTTCATCAGTTATGCTCAATCGGAACCCCTAAATTTCTGTTGGTTCTTATGCTACCTACTAACGGGGTGTTCTCTAAGACCAAACAGCAAACTTACTTGGCCGACTGACGCAAAAACGAAGTCCCTTTCGCGCCGCTAAGACAACATTGCATCAGTGTTCGAGCCAACAGGAGACCAATTAGGCTGCATCAGACCCATCGGAATGAATCAAGCGCTTTGGCAAAGCGCCTCCTGATACTCTCAACCCATGAGGCTAAAGCGCGTAATTGGAATCACAACCGCAGCACTTGTTGTTGTCGTGGCAGGTGGAGCACTTGCAGTTGGTGACTATGTCTACACATCCGGAACATCCGTTGCCTGCGCAGTGAATGCAGACGATGTAAACAACACCCCTGAGCACTTCTACACCGCACCATCTGGCGAAGGCCCATTCGAGGGCCCAGGCTGGGAAAAGTGGGTTGGCTATGACCTATCGGCCTGGTGGCTTCAGGACTACAGGTATGACGCAGTAAAGATCCCAGTTGCAGACAACATTGAACTGGCAGCCTGGTGGATCGATGCCAAAAACGAAACCTCCAACAAAACCGTGATTGTCACCCACGGCATTGGAACCTCAAAACAAGACTTCAACACCCTGTTACCAACTGCCATGTTGGTCAAGAACGGCATCAACGTGCTGCTAGTTGACCAGCGAGATGCCGGTGAGTCCACCTGCACCGACGGCCGTCACTCAGCGGGCCAAGAAGAATCAAGTGACTTTGCAGTAGTTGCCGATTGGCTAGTTCAGAACGAAGGGATTCAGCCAGCAAGCATCGGCATGTTCGGTGTTTCAGGCGGTGCAATTGCAACCTCACTGGTTCCAGCTAAGTCAGACAAGGTTTCAGCCTTTGCAATGGAGGGAACCATCTTTGACTTCAATGCTGCAGCAACCCAGGAAGTCGAATTCCAGGGCTTCCCTGGTTTCCTGTGGCAGTTTGCCCTCACCTCAGCAAGGCTCTTTCACGGAGTCAACCTCTCTGAGGTTGACGTGAAAGACAGCATTGAGGCTGCAGGCAACAGGCCGATGCTGATCCTGCATGGGGATGCCGATCAAAGACTTGATTATCAAAGCTCAGTCGACTTCTACAACTTCGCCAAAGAAGTTGGAGCTGATATTGAGCTGGAGACATTTGAAAACGCTGACCACACCGAGGGCATGCTCACCGAAACCGAGCGTTATGCCGAAACGCTTGCCAGCTTCTTCAACAACTCACTCAGCGACTAGCTGGTAGCGAAGCGAAAACCAAAAGATCGCCCACCGGTTTTCTGATCGAAGCGGCCGGAGCAATTGACTTATCTGTTTCACCAACTGAAACAAATGCAATGACTTCTTCATAGTCTGCAAGGCCAGCAAGGGACCTCAGTTTTGCTGCCTGCTTATTGGTTGCAGAAAAGTTCATCGGGCAACTGCCCCAACCCTTGGCATGAATGGCAAGCAGCAACTGCTGCAAGAAAATGCCGCCGTCAATCCACATTTGGTTTCGCTCATTGCCACCGGTGAAGCTTCTGATGTCAACGCTCACCAGCAACAGGGTTGGAATCGGAGAGTTCCCAACATTGCCATCCTGCAAGCCAAGTAAGTCCTCGATGTCTGCTGGCTGCTGATAGGCCCTGACCTTCCAGCTCTGGGTGTTGGAAACACTTGGCGCTTGACTAGCTAACGCAACAATTTCTTCGAGCTGCTCGATGCTCGGCTGCAGCATCGAAGAAAAAGCCCGAACCGACCTTCTGGATGCAAGAAAGGTCTCTAGCGAACCCTGAAACTTCACTCCAAGCTCGGTCGGTCTAACACCCTGATCGTTCCAGCCACGCAAATCAGCAAGTGCTTTGTCGGCCTGGGCCAGCAAGGTTGCTGGCAACTGGTGACCCCGTCTTTCCAAAATCGCGCTGATTCTTGCTGCAGGCTTGACGCCGAACGGACGCCTTGGCTCCGGCAAAGCAAGAGCGCGCTCAATTAGGTGAATGTCTTTTTGGAGTTCGGCTTGATCTTGAATCAGATTTTTGGGGTTTCGGAATGAACCAAAGTGCCGAGCTCTCCTTTGGCCATCAGCGATGGACTCAAGGATGATGCTTAGTTTTTGAAACAAAACTGCTTTCTATTTCTTTGGGCCAAACGCTCTTGCCAAACTGGCTGCTGCTGCAGAAAGCTCAGTTGGGATAAACCAAACCTTGTTGGCATCTCCCTGAGCTAGGTCTTTCAGCTGATCAATGTATTTGTAGGCAAGCGCCTGGTCAGTAACAGCGGCTTCGCTGAGGGCATCAAACACCTTTTGAATTGCCTTTGACTCACCGTCTGCGATGAGCGCTTGTGATTCCGCATCAGCCTGAGCTTTCAGAACCATGGCCTTCGCTTCACCCTCGGCACGAAGAATCTCTGCCTGCTTATTACCCTCGGCGGTGAGGATGTCAGCTTGCTTGCTACCCTCAGCAATCAAGATCGAAGCGCGCTTGTCGCGCTCGGCCTTCATTTGCTTTTCCATGGATTCACGAACCGACTCTGGAGGAACAATGTCACGGATCTCAACCCTGTTTACCCGGACTCCCCACTTGCCAGTGGCCTCATCAAGCACGGTTCGAAGCGCCTTATTAATTGCCTCACGTGAGGTTAGGGCTTCTTCCAGGTCCAGGCTTCCAACCGCGTTACGCAGTGTGGTGACTGTTAGCTGTTCAATTCCTACAACAAAGTTGCTGATCTCATAGGTGGCTGCCTTGGGGTCTGTAACCTGGTAATAAATAACGGTGTCAATTGAAACAACCAGGTTGTCCTCGGTGATAACCGACTGCGGCTGAAAATCAACGACCTGCTCTCGAAGGTCAATGGTTCGCCTAATAACGTCAATAAACGGGAACACCAGGTTCACACCGGCATTCAAAACCTTGTGGAAGCGGCCCAGCCGCTCCACCACTCCTGCTGTTGCCTGCGGAATGATCCTGATTGAGCGAATCAACAGCAGTGCGATGACAATCAGCACCAGTGCTGTTAGCAGGCTCCCTGCATCAAATGAACCCAAGATATCTAGCATTTCAACTCACAATCAAGCTCGCGCCATCGATTTGTTCGATGACTACTTTTGAACCAACAGCTCTCACACCGGAGGAAGTCCTTGCGGTCCAGGTTTCTCCCTGCACCTTCACGTAACCGGCAACCTCGGTAACTTCTTCTACAACCTCAGCCGGCTTGCCAATCAAGGCGGCTGAGTTTGTCATTTTTTCAGGGCTGGTGCCCTGAAGCTTGGCAATCACCGGCCTCACGAACACCAGTGCCACGACCGCAGCGGCCAGGAAGCCAAGGGCTTGAACCCAGAGGTCCAAACCAAGAAGTGAGATCACAAGCGGAACCACTGCCGCAATTGCTAGGGCCGCGAAATACAAACCATAGGTAACTAGCTCAACCACAACCAAAGCACCGATAACGGCTAACCAGATAAATGTCATGTTGGGCTCCCTTGTGCTGTCACCAGCTTAGGCGAGAAACCTGACAGTTTCTTAGTGACCGATTTCAAGGCCCCGCAGCTAGAGAAAATTCTTGAGCCCGGTCCCCAAAATGGGGGTAGTCTGAAAAACAGTGACCACGGATTTCAATGAAGAAGCGGGAAACACATGAAGGTTCAAGGCAAAGTTGTAGTTGTAACAGGTGCAGGCTCCGGAATGGGTAGAGAGCTGACCCTGGAGCTCCTAAGAAGAGGCGCCAAGGTCGCAGCTGTAGACATGCGGCCAGAAACCTTAGAAGAAACCAAGAACCTTGCCAAAGCAATCAGTGACAACATAGCGACTTTCCCACTGGACATCACCGATGCCAAGAAGGTTGCCGCACTACCAAGTGAAGTGAAGAAGGCTCTCGGTAACACCGATGCGCTAATCAACAACGCCGGCATCATCCAGCCCTTTGTGATGGTGAATGACCTAACCATGGATCAGATCCACCACGTCATGAACGTCAACTTTGATGGACCAGTGATGCTAATCAAAGCTTTCTTGCCAGGACTACTAAAAAGACCAGAGGGTCACATTCTGAACGTGTCCTCAATGGGTGCCTATGCACCGGTTCCAGGACAGAGTGTTTACGGTGCATCAAAGGCAGCAATCAAGCTGCTAACCGAAGGTCTTAGATCAGAGCTTTCATCAACCAAGGTTGGTGTGACAGTTGTCTTCCCTGGTGCAATCGCCACAAACATTGCTCAGAACTCAGGGATGGAAATCCCTGAGGGTGCTGCAGAGAACAGCACAATGAAGACCACAGCCGCTGATGTTGCAGCAAAACAGATGGTTGACGCAATAGAGAACAACAAGCCCAGAATCACCATTGGCTCAGATGCGAAGCTGATGGATCGACTATCTAGATTGAACCCAGTGTTTGCAGCCAAGCTGATCTACAAGCAGATGGCTGACTTGTTGGGGCGACCCTAGAATGGCCGCACTAAAAGTGAAAGCAACTGACATTAATCCGGACTTTCGTTCGAAAATACGCTTCATGCCGAACTTTCCCATCGCAAAGCCCTGGCAGATAAAGCTCATTAACAAAGTAATGAGCCTGGCACCTGACCCCAAGATTAATGACTTGGTCACAAGGGAGATCATTGGTTTTGGCAATGGTTCTGGGGTGAGGGTATTCACACCCAAGTCAGAGGTTTCAGAGGCAGCCCTGTTATTTATTCATGGCGGTGGCATGGTGATTGGCTCTGCTTCTCAAGATGACAAGAGGCTTGCAGATCTTGCCGTGGAACTTGGAATCACGGTTGTGTCGGTTGAGTATCGACTCGCTCCAGAAAACCCGTTTCCGGCTCCCCTTGAGGACTGCTTTGCAGCCTGGCAGTGGATCGGGTCGCAGGCACAAGTCAGAAAGATCAATCCAGCCAGAGTTGTAATTGGCGGACAGAGTGCTGGTGGCGGGCTGGCTGCCAGCCTTGCTCTGAAAATCAGAGACTTGAAGGGCGTGCAGCCAGCAGGTCAGTGGCTTTTTTGCCCCATGTTGGACGACCGAACCGCAGCCAACCGAGAGCTTGATGCTGTCAACCACTTTGTTTGGCACAACAAATCGAACCTGGTTGGTTGGAGTTCATATTTGTCGCAGGCTCCAGGCTTGAAAGAAACCCCTAAGCACTCTGTCCCTGCGCGCGAGACGAATTTGGCTGGCCTTCCACCAGCCTGGATTGGAGTCGGAGACATTGAGCTGTTTTATGCCGAAGATGTTGCTTACGCCAAAGCCCTCCAAGCTGCTGGTGTTGATTGCAAACTCAACGTTGTTGAGGGAGGGCCACACGCATTTGAGACCTTTGCTGCCGATACTCCGACAGCAAAGGCCTACCTTGCAGATGCAACCAGTTGGTTGAAAGAAAAGCTAACGGTTTGATAATTTCACATGCGCCCTTGGTCTTCGGGCCCTACGCACGGTCTAGGTCATCCGAGGTAAAAGACTTGAGTTAGCTGCAGGAAGCCCTCGTCAGGACGTTTTCCGTCTAACGCAACAAAAAACGGACCCATCAGTTCCTGCCATTTTTGATTAATGTCTAGTTGTGCCATACCCGTCCTTGCAGCTTCAAGGTCCGGGGTCTCGAAATAGCCAAACAACGTTCCATCGCTTTCATCTAGGAATAGCGAATAGTTGTGCCAGCCGGTCGTGGACAAAGCGGCCAGCATCTCCGGCCAAACATTTTTATGATGCCGAATGTAATCCTCCATCATTTCTTTTCGAACTTGAAGCCTGAAGCCAACTCTCTGCATTGGNTCCTCCTTTTGAAAAAACCTGTGTGGCAGNCATGAAGACTGCCACACAGGTTTGATGTTAGCTCAAGGCTTTATTAGTAAATTTCCTTGAATGTTGCGATGTTTTCCTTGGTGAAGGTGAATGGGTCACCCAAGAAGGCGATTCCACCATCAACCACGGTGTAGCTGTTCTCTGCGGTTGAGAATGATGATCCAACTGAACCATCGAACTCACCGTTATGGCCTAGAACACCAGCGTAAACAGCCACGTAACCTAGGTCGATTGGGTTCCATAGCCCAACCTTCTCAACAGTTCCATCTTCGATGTAAGGAGCCATCTCGGAAGGCAGGCCAAGTCCAGTTACTACAACCGAAGCGCCCTTTGCTTTCTTCTCAGCAGCTGCAGCCAATACACCAACTGTGGTTGGGGCAATAATTGCTGCAATGTCGGGGTACTGGTTCAGGATTGCATTGAACTGCTCAGTTGACTTGGTTGGGTCATCATCACCGTAGAAGACGGCTGAATCTAGCGACCCGCCAGCCCAAGCCATGTTTGGGTAGTTCGCTTCGAGGTATGGCCCCATAGCTTCAATCCAAACGTTCTGGTTGGCAGCAGTTGCGGCAGCTGAAAGAATTGCAACGGTTCCGGTCTCGCCGGCGCCTTCAGCAGCCCAATCAACTTCAGCAGTACCGATGCGGTCTGCAGCTGATGGCAGGATCGAAACTAGACGCGACCCAGCTGCCTCGGCAGCTACATCAGCATCAGAAGTGACGATTGTGATTCCNGCTGCTTTTGCTTCTTCCAGTGAAGGAACAATTGCGTTCTGGTCAGCCGCAGAGATTACAAGAATGTCGTAACCCTTTTGGATAACCTGGTTGATGAACTGCACCTGCGCTGGACCCGTTGCTTCGTTTGGTCCAATGTAGTCACACTCAGCGCCTAGCTCTTCACACGCCTTTTGTGCACCTTCATCCCAAGCAGCAAAATAACCGATGTTGATTGCCTTTGGCATGATAGCGATCTTTAGCGGCGCTGCTTCTTCGCTGGAGCCGCCAGCTGACGATGTTGCTGGTGCTTCTGCCTCTTCAGTGGCGGCGCAGCCAACCAAGCCAAAGGCAAGGAACGCACCGGCAACTGTTGCAGCGAGAATACTCTTCTGCTTTTTCATTGTTGTACCCCTTCTTTCGTTTTTGTTCGTTTGGTTGTGCTGGCCTTGACTCTTTGGCTTCGCACGTAGTCAGTTACTTGCGGTGTAATAACTGAAATCAATAGCAGTGAGCCGCTTACAACGAGCAGCGCATTGGCGGAGAAGTCGATTAGCTGGAGGGCCGATCGGATGACACCTAGCGAAAGCACCGCGGCGATGACTCCCCAGAGGGTTCCAATGCCGCCGGCGATTGACACTCCTCCGAAGAGAACTGCCGCAATAACTCCAAGCTCGTATCCAACTGCGCCATCCGGGGAGGCGCTGGCAAAGCGCAATGTGTAAATTACGCCCGCTACACCTGACATAAGACCGGTGAAGCCAAACAGTGCGAGCTTGACTTTTTTGACTGGAATTCCGCTGAACTCTGCGGCTTGAGCGTTCACACCGATCGCGAATACCCACCGGCCAAACCTGGTGCCGTGAAGCACAAACCACGCTGCGGCGCTAAGCACCGCCACCGGAATAATTGTCCAAGGTAGGAAGGTTCCTGGTATCTGCGAATAGCCAAGGTTTACCCACTCTTGGGGCAACTGGTTTACCGGCTTGTTCCCAAGCAGAATCCAGCACATTCCTCGGTAGAGCGCGAGGGTGGCTATGGTCACAGCCAAGGACGGGAGTCCCAGCACCGTGACTAGGAAGCCATTGAACAAGCCAGCTAACAATCCGGCAATCAACCCGCCCACTAGGGCCATTTCAAAAGGAACTTCAGCCCGGTACAGGAAGCCAATCGTTGCCGAACTAAGGCTCAACATTGAGGCCACCGAAAGGTCGATTTCTCCCGCAATGATCAGGTAGGCCATCCCTAGGGCGATGATTGCAATCTCAGCCACGTCCCTGATGATGAAGGTTAGGTTGCTGGTGGTGGCAAAGTACTCCGAGGAGAAAGTGCCAAGAAGAATCGTGAACACTAGGAATAGGCCGACTCCCTTGTCCCACGTAAGATGAAATCTACTCATTTTGACCCCATAATCGTCGTCGTTTTAACTCTCGAAGAGAGGTATCTATCCAGGGCTATCGCTCCAATAATTAAGGAGCCGTTCACTGCCTGCTGCCAAAACTGCGGGATGCCCAACGCTCCGATGGAAAGCGTGATTCCCTGCAATAGCAGTGCACCAAAAAACGCACCGAAGACCGAGCCGGCNCCACCGGCTATCGTGACTCCACCCACCACACAGGCTGCAACCACCAGCAGCTCCAAACCCAGACCAGAGTTTGGATTTGCACTGTTGAAGCGACCTAGCAGAACCGCACCGGCTAGCCCGGTTATTGCGCCGGTTGAGACAAAGGCAAAAAATACTCTTCTGGCGACTGGAATTCCCGCTAGCTCCGCGGCCGCTGGGTTCGAGCCAATTGCGTAAAGGTCTCTAGCGACCTTCACTCGCTTCATCACAAAACCTGCGATCAGCAGCACGGCAAGGCCGATTAGGAAGAGGTATGGGATTCCGAACAAACGATTCAGCCCCAACCAATTCACTATCGGCGGAACTTCGCTCTGAATGATTGTTTCGCCACTTGCAAATTCATTGAAAATTCCGCGAACAATGTAGAGGCTGGCAAGGGTCACTACAAGCGATGGAAGCTTTAGGTAGGCCACAAGGAAGCCATTCACAGCCCCTACTGTCACGCCCAGGCCAATGGCTAGAAGCATCGAAACTTCGATTCCGAACCCCTTCGAGTAGGAATCACCGATAAGGAAAGCCGCAAATCCGACGGTCGAGCCCACCGAAAGGTCGATGTGACGCATCACAATTACAAAGGTTTGTGCGATTGCCAACAGGCCAATTACCGCTACTCCCAGGAAAAGGTCTATCGCGACCTTGGCACTAAAGAAATGTGGAACCGCGATGCTGGTGGCACCCATCACAATTACCAGCGCTGCAAAAACTGGCAGCTCTCTGGCTCTAGTTAGCTGTTTTAGGTAATTCATGCGGCCGCTCCTGCTCCGGTAGCTGCGGAAATCACCGCGTTTGGATTTGCATCGGCACGGTCAAACTGAGCAGCCAGGCGTCCCTCTCGCATCACCAGTACCCTGTCTGACATCCCGAGCACCTCTGGAAGTTCTGAGGAAACCATGATGATCGCCATCCCTTCTTTCGCTTTTTGGGAAAGCAGGCGGTGGACTTCAGCTTTTGTGCCAACGTCGATTCCGCGCGTTGGCTCATCGACGATTAGCAGGCTTGGGTTAGTGGCCAACCACTTGGCCAAAACGACCTTTTGCTGGTTTCCACCGGAAAGCTTGTCAACGGAATCCGCGATTCTTGCAAACTTTAATTGGAGGACCTCGCCCCAAGTGGTGGCGGTCTGCTCCTCCTTCTTTCTAGAAAGAACTAGGCCGCGACTGAGCTTCTTGAGCACGGTAATGGACGCATTTCGCGCAATTGAGGAGGGCATGAAGAGTCCTTGTTGCCGACGGTCCTCTGGAACCAGGGCCATACCCAGGCTCATGGATTTGCTGGGGCTCTTCTTGGGTACCGGCTTTCCGAACAACTCAACCGAACCGCTGTGATAACCGTCTACGCCAAAGACAGCCCGAATCACTTCAGATCTACCAGAGCCCACCAGTCCGGCAATCCCGAGAATCTCCCCCGCTTTGACGTCAAAGGAAATTCCCTCAAAGCTTCCGGTTGAAGTTAGGTCAGACACCTTCAGCACTGCATCTCCGGCAGTGACATCAAGCTTTGGAAACAGTTCAGATACTTCGCGACCGACCATCATCTGGATTACTTCCGATTCCGAGGATTCGGAAATGAACTTGCTGCCCACAGTTGAGCCATCACGCATGACAGTCATTCGTTGACAGAGCTCAAAGACTTCATCTAGGCGATGGGAAACGAAAACCACGGCGTGATTCTGTCCCTTCAGGCGCCTAGCGACTTCGAATAGGCGCTCAACTTCCTTGGCTGATAAAGCCGCCGTGGGTTCGTCCATCACAATCACTTGTGCCTTGGTTGACAGCGCCTTTGCGATTTCAACAATCTGTTGGTCTGCAATTGACAGGCCGCGTGCTCGCGCCTCTGGGTTCAGCGGGATACCGAGACCGTCAAACAGGGCTTTTGCCTCGGAACGCATCTGCTCCCAGTCAACCAGGCGACCGGCAGTTGGCTGACGACCGATGAAAACATTCTCGGCCAGAGTAAGGTCTGGAAATAGATTCGGCTCCTGATAAATAACCGCGACACCCTGCTCGATCGCTGCTCTGGTAGACCCCTGGATAAAGGGTTTGCCGTTAAGGATTATTTCTCCACCGTCAACAGTGTGTACGCCTGCCAGGGCCTTCAAGAGTGTTGATTTTCCGGCGCCATTCTCTCCCAACAGGGCATGAATCTCGCCTGCGTATAGGTCAAGCGATGCGTCAACCAACGCCCGCACGCCACCAAAGGACTTGGCAATGTGCGAGACCTTCAAGATTGGCTGCTCGCTTTGAGAAGCACTACCGCTCTGTAGCATATTTGAACTCCATATTGAATCGTTTCAATGGTAAAAAACTACCATGGCTATTTGTAAATGTGGGGGGAGGATGCTCGTTGTAGTTGAATCGTTACAAAACCACACTCTCCCATCATCTGCCTGACAGTCGGTGCAAAATTTTGGCGTGGGCCGGCTCAAGTTCTTCCAGGCTGGTTACGCCAAGCAGTTTCATGGTTCTCATAACCTGACCGCGCAGAATATCGAGCGAGCGATCCACGCCCTCTCGACCTCCAGCCATTAGGCCGTAAAGGTAAGCGCGGCCGATCAAAGTAAACCTGGCCCCGTTCGCCACTGCCGCCACCACATCGGCGCCGTGCATGATCCCGGTATCAACGAAAATTTCACACTCATTTTTCAGCTGCTTCTTAACCTCGGGTAGCAAGTGGAACGGGACTGGAGCTCGATCCAATTGCCGGCCGCCGTGGTTTGAAAGTGCAATCGCATCAACCCCAAGCTTTGCTAACTTCTTGGCATCTTCCACTGACTGAACGCCCTTGACTATGACCTTGCCGCCCCATTGCTGCTTAATCCATTTCAAGTCCTCGAAGTCAACGGTTGGATCAAACATCGAATCCAGGAGCTCGCCGATTGTTCCGTCCCAGGAGTCAAGAGAGGCAAATTTGAGGGGATCAGTGGTTAAAAAATTGACCCACCACTCCGGCCTAGGAAGTGCGTTGAGAACAGTCTTCGGTGTTAGTGCAGGCGGTATTTTCATCCCGTTGTACTTATCTCGCAGTCGGTCTCCGGCTACTGGCACATCCACGGTAAGCATCAGAGCGTCAAAGCCCGAAGCCTTGGCCCGATCGATAAGAGCCATCGAGCGGTCTCGGTCTTTCCACATATATAGCTGGAACCAGTTGGTGCCGGTCGGAGCAATCTCCGCAACCTCTTCGATAGACCTGGTTCCCATAGTTGACAGTGAAAATGGGATCCCTGCCTTTTCCGCAGCAGTCGCCCCTGCGAATTCGCCCTCGGTGTGCATCATCCTGGTAAAACCAGTTGGCGCAATGCCGATGGGCATTTCAACTCTGGAACCTAAAACGTCCCAACCAAGATCGACCTCACTCACGTTTCTAAGGATGTTTGGTCGAAACTCAATGTCTTCGAACGCTTGGCGCGCCCTAGATATTGAGATTTCTTGATCCGCTGAACCATCGGTGTAATCGAACGGAGCCTGTGGGGTGCGCCTCTTCGCTATGTCCCGAAGGTCGTAGATTGTGTGAGCACCTGCCAACCTCCGCTCCCGGGAGTTCCAGACAAACTGTTTAAATTTCATCAGCTGCGCGAGTTCCTTGGGGTTCGGGAATCTGCGGCGGATTTTTAGTTCTCCCATTTTTTATCCTTCAGGTTCGTAGGTTTTTTGTTGAAACGAATTGGCGATAACTTTGCGTGCTTGTCCCAGCCCGGCTGGAATAAGGGCTGCGGCTTGCATTTGAACTACTAAATTTCCAATTGCGGTGGCCTCCACCGGGCCGCAGATAACTCTCTTTCCGGAGTAGTTGGCAGTTAGTTGCGACAGCAGCTCGTTTTGAGAACCTCCGCCGACCACATAAATGGAGTCGAAGCTTTGCTGCGCCAATTCCTCGAGCGAGGTTAGGTTCTCGGCGTAACTAGCTGCCAGTGAGTGAAGAATTAGCGCCACAAATCCCGCTCGAGCTTTCGGTATCGGGTGACCCCCAGCGTCTAGTTGGCGACTTATTTTTGCAACCATGTCACCCGGGGCAATTAGCGATTCGTCATCTAGCTCCAGCAGCTGGTCGGGAACGTGCTGTTTAGCCTGTTCAAGTAGTTCAAACAGCGCTTGCGGGTTGGACTCCAGCCCCCAGTCACGCAGGCACTCCGCCAGCAACCACAGTCCACTTAGATTTTTAAGGTAGCGAATTCGATCCGATACTCCTAGCTCATTTGTGAAGTTTGCTTTCCTGGATGCTTCTGACAAAATTGGGGCCTCTATCTCAGAGCCCAGAAGTGACCAGGTTCCAGATGAAATGAAGGCAAAATTTCTACCGCTTGTGGCTGGAACTCCCACAACGGCAGAGGCAGTATCGTGCGAGCCAACCAGTACGATTTCGCAACCATTGAGTGCGTGACCCAGATCCAAGGTCAGAGCTCCGAGGACTTCCCCGGAGGACCTGAGTGGGGCAAATTTTTCTAGGGTCTCAGTGAGACCTGTCGCCTGAGCAATCTCTTTACTCCAGTTCCTAGTTTTCGCGTCAAAAAGACCCGTTGATGAAGCGTTGGTTTTCTCGGATGCCTTTTGTCCGGTGAGAAAGAACCCGATCAGATCCGGAATCATCAGGATGTCTGTGGCCTGTTCTAGTAGGTCTGGGTTGAGTTCCTGTTGTCGAACAAGTTGGTAAATCGTGTTGAAAGGCAAGAATTGGAGCCCGGAGACTTGATACAGCTCACTGAACTCGATTAGCGAATGTGTTTTTTCCACGCCAATCTGATTCTTTGGGTCTCGATAACTGTTTGGGTTAGCCAACAATTCGCCGTTTCTCAACAATCCGTAGTCCACCGCCCAAGTGTCAATCCCAATTGACACAACCTTGGCGCCCTGTTCAGTCGCGTAGTTGGCCAGTTCCGAAAGCCCGACCTTAACCTCACTGAGTAGCGCCGGGAACTCCCAAACCAAGGTGCCGTTCTGATCAACCGGGCCATTCGGAAACCGATGGACTTCATGCAGCTGAATCACACCGTTCTTGATGCTCCCAGCGATCACTCTTCCCGAAGATGCCCCGATATCGATTGCGCCAAATATGACAGACATTTCTACCTCAAAAAGGCTGCCGCTACACCGGCATCAACAGGGATGTGGAGACCCGTTGTGTGAGACAGATCGCCCGCGGTAAGCGCGAATACTGCGTTGGCAACGTTCTCAGGAAGTACTTCTTTGCCTAGAATCGTGCGTTTCGCATAGAAGGCCCCGAGGTCGTCTTCCTTCACTCCATAAACCTTTGCCCTAGATGCACCCCACCCCGCTGAGAAAATACCCGAGCCTCGAACAACGCCGTCTGGATTAATTCCGTTTACGCGGATTCCGTGCGGGCCGAGTTCTGCAGCCAGGAGTCGGACCTGGTGAGCCTGATCGGCCTTGGTAGCCGAATAGGCGATGTTGTTTGGGCCGGCAAACACAGAATTTTTAGAAGAGATGTAAACGATATCCCCGCCCATGTTCTGATTTATCAGTATCCGGGCCGCCTCGCGGGAGACTAGGAACGAACCCTTTGCCATCACGTCGTGCTGCAAATCCCAGTCACTTTCGGTTGTCTCCAGAAGCGGCTTCGACAGGGACAGACCGGCGTTGTTGACAACCAGGTCGACGCCACCGAAAGCCAAATTTGCCTTCGCTAGTGCCTCCATAATGTCACTTTCTGAAGTCACGTTCACTGGCACCGCAATCGCAACGTCTGGTCCACCCAGTTGGTGCGCGAGCTCTTCTGCGGCCTTTATGTTCATATCCGCAATCACCACGCAAGCGCCTTCTGCAACAACTCGCTGAACAATTGCCTTGCCGATTCCGCTGGCGCCTCCAGTCACGAAGGCAACTCGTGAAGCCAGTGGTTTCGGCTTCGGTAGCCGACTTAGTTTGGCCTCTTCGAGCGCCCAGTACTCGATTCGGAACTTCTCCCGATCATTAATCGGAGAGTACTTCGAGACAGCTTCGGCACCTCGCATTACATTGATCGCGTTTATGTAAAATTCTCCGGCTACCCGGGCTGTCTGCTTGTTGGGGCCGAATGAAAACATTCCAATACCAGGAACTAGTACGATCGCCGGATCGGCTCCGCGCATCGCCGGGGAGTCTTTCTTAGCGAAGCGCTTGTAATAGTCGGAGTAGTCCTTGCGATACTCCTGGTGCAGTTCAGCTACCCGTTTCACAACTTTGTCCCAGGTCGCCCCTGGCTCCAGGTCAAGCACCATTGGCTTCACCTTGGTTCTCAGGAAGTGATCAGGACAGCTGGTACCCAGGGCCGCCAAGCTTTTCAACTTGGATGACCCGAGGAATTCAAGCACTGCCGGACTATCATCGAAATGACCAATCATGGGCTTGTCGGTTGAAGCAACTCCCCGCAGTAAAGGCGCTAGCGCTGCGGCTCTGTCCAACCGCTTGGATTTCGCGAGCGGAGCAAACTTGGGAATTTGCTTTCCAAATGGCTGTTTCTTGCCGTGAGTTTTGAGATAGGTTTCGGCTCCCCGAATAATTGCCAGAGAGTTGCGTTCACACTGAGCGCTGGTTTCACCCCAGGCAGTAATTCCATGGCCGCCCAAAATGCAGCCAATCGCATTTGGATTGGCGCGCTTAATCTTGGCGATGTCCATGCCAAGCTGAAAACCTGGTCGTCTCCACGGTACCCACACAACCTTGTCGCCGAATATCTCGCGGGTGAGTTCCTCCCCGTTCACCGCGGTGGCGATGGCAATGCCGCTGTCGGGGTGTAGATGGTCTACATGGTTTGCCTCAACAAGCACGTGCATTGCTGCGTCAATCGAAGGTGCGGCGCCACCCTTGCCGTGCAGGCAAAAGTCCATCGCTTGCACCATTTCGTCTTCGCGAGAGACTCCCGGGTAAACATTCTGCAGTGCCCTAGCCCGATCTAGACGAAGAACCGCGAGACCGTGCTCGGTAAGCGTGCCAAGGTCTCCTCCGGAGCCCTTGATCCAGATCAGTTCCACATTTTCACCGGTCACCGGGTCGACCGAGTGACCCTTTGAGCTGGTGTTTCCACCCGCGTAGTTTGTGTTCCTCGGATTAGAGCCGAGCTTGTTGGACCTCTTTATTAGATCCTGCGCTATTTGCTCTGGCATCTACGCGCCCCAGCCTGCTTGGTTGCCGCCCTGACGATCTGCCGCAATTTTGTCTGCGTATCCAGACGCTCTGTACTCACCCATTGCATCAAGCGGCAAACCGCGGCTGTGTCTCCAAGCGGCTAACTCATNGCGCACGTCGGTAGAAAATGCATTCATGAACACGTCGTGGGCAGCCATCACATCACCCTCAAGCTGAGCCTTTCTGAGNGCCTCTGCGTCAACCAACAACGCCCTGGCAGTCATCTCCTGCACTGAAAGTACCGAGCGAATCTGTCCTGGAATTTTTGCTTCGATGTTATGACCTTGATCAAGCATGAATGCCACATCCGAGTCTGCATCTAGTGCTCCGCCTCGAATTACTTCGTACATAATTCGGAAGAGCTGGAACGGGTCTGCGGCTCCGACAATCAAGTCGTCATCCGCATAGAACCGTGAATTAAAATCGAATGATCCTAGTTTTCCTAGGCGAAGCAGTTGCATGACAATGAATTCGATGTTTGTTCCCATGGCGTGATGCCCGGTGTCCAAACAAACCACGGCCTTGTCTCCCAGCGCTAGGGTTTGCACGAAACTGGTTCCCCAGTCTGGGACATCGGTGTGGTAAAACGATGGCTCAAAGAACTTATATTCAAGTACTAACCGATGGTCGGCTCCGAGTTGCTCATAGATTTTTTGAAGTGAGTCGGCCAGTGCGTCTTGGCGAGAACGCATGTCGGTTTGGCCCGGATAGTTTGATCCATCAGCTAGCCAAATTTTTAGGTCTCTCGAGCCCGTTTGGTTCATCACCTCAATGCACTCCAGGTGATGGTCGATAGCCTTTTGACGAATCCGGGCATCGTGGTGGGTCAGGCTTCCAAGCATGTAGTCATGCTCCTGAAAAGTGTTGGAATTGATGGTGCCAAGCGCAACACCCAAGTCTGCAGCATGCTGCTTTAGCCCATTGAAATCGTCAACCTTGTCCCACGGGATGTGGAGTGCAACGCTTTGAGCGAGGCCAGTGAACTTGTTTACCTGCGCCGCATCCTCAATCTTTTCAAAGGGGTCTCTCGGGACTCCTGGCTGTGGGAAAACCCTGAACCGAGTACCAGTGTTTCCGTAAGCCCACGAAGGAACTTCAATCTTCAGTCTGGATAAAACATCGAGCATGTCGCTTGACAACTTTGTCATTAGAACCCCTAGTTAGCTTTGAATCGTTTCAATAGCTTACACACCTCGCCTTTTTCAAAGCAAGTCCTGAGAACTTCTTTACCAAAACGTTGTTTTCTTATATCGATTCAATGCCATGTTCGTAAACTAAAGGTTGGAGGTTCTAATGACGCGACAGAAATCCACCCAGCCCAGCATTTCCGATGTTGCCAGGCTTGCAGGTGTCTCGCTGGGAACGGTCTCGAATGTCCTGAATTCCCCGGAGCGTGTCAAGGAAGACACTGCCGCCCGTGTCCAGCGAGCTATCGCAAGTTTGGGTTTTGTTAGGAATGATGCGGCCAGACAACTAAAGGCCGGGAAATCCAGCGCGATTGGTTTGGTGGTCTTGGACACAACCAATCCTTTCTTCGCAGATTTGGCCAGGGGTGCTGAGGACAGTGCGATCGGTAAGGGGCTGCAAGTATTGATTGGGAACAGTGACCATCAGAAATCGCGTGAGGCTTCCCACCTCAAGATTTTCCAAGAACAACGCCTGTCCGGGGTTCTACTGTCCCCGGTGGAGAATGCAGCAAATGAAGTCAGAGCCCTCAGAGACGTCGGCACTCAAGTCGTAATCTTGGACCAAAAAACCTCAAAGGAGTTTTGCTGTTCGGTATCTGTGGATGACGTCGCCGGGGGTGAAATGGCGGTCCAGCACCTAATCGAGCAGGGGAAACGAAAGATTGCCTTCGTTGGCGGCTCATTGGATATTCATCAGGTTGCCGACCGTCTGACTGGGGCGACTATGGCCAAAGAGAAAGCCGAGCAAGAAATTACCCTCGAGACCTTCAGGGCAAAGAGCCAGGATGTAATTAGTGGGCGTCTGATTGGGAATGAAATATTAGGGCTACCAGAGTCTCGTCGGCCAGACGGAGTTTTTGCCGCAAACGACCTGTTGGCTGTCGGGTTACTGCAGGCCTTTGCCCTCGACAATCGAATTAGCATCCCCGGAGACATCGCGCTGATTGGTTATGACGACATTGATTTCGCCGCCACCGCAGTGGTCCCGCTGAGCTCCATCAAACAGCCTGCCAAACTGATCGGGTCAACTGGCTTGGAATTGCTGGTTGACGAAATCGACAATGCTAAATCTCATCAGCACCGGCAGGTTACCTTCCAACCGGAGCTGATCGTGCGAGCCAGCACAGTGGCGAGCTTGGCCTACTAGCATGTTGCCTTCACTGCAGTGTTCAGTTGACTTGACTCCTAGTGGCCACCACTGAAGGTGTCCAAAGTTCCACCGTTCTCGGCGGCTGCTTCAAAGGCTGGCAAGTGACTGTCCAGTGATGCGCTCCTGAGGTTGTTTAGGACCTTGGTTAGTTGGGCATCATCGGTCATGGTCAACAGGTAGTCATAAAGCTCGATGTTCAGCACTTCACCCTCAGCCCAGGCAAGAGCAGCGGTCTCTAGATCGGCTGGTGCCTGGATTTGACCCAGGTAAGGGTTTTCTGGAACCTCAACGCCGAGGCGTTCAAGCTGCCTAATCAGGGCATCAGCGTGACGGAGTTCTGCTGAGTAAATCGTTGCGTAGGGCTCAACGTCGCCATAGGCATCAAGTACTGCTAGGTAGCTAGCTGCCGCTGCGTATTCACCCTCTGGTCCCATGAGTGCTGCGAGGATCACCTCTTCGCTGGTCATTGAGGTCACAACCGGAGCTGCGGTTTCAGTTTCGGTGACGGCAGTTTCGGTTGATTCAACACCTTCGGTAACGGTGTCAGTCTCAGTAGCATCGGTTGATTCGGCTGCGGACTGGGTTGCAGTGGTTTCTGTAGATACCGATTCAGCTGGCGCGCAGCCTGCCAAGCCAACAAGGGTTAGGCCTGCAACTGCTAGTGGGATTAGCTTTCTCATTTGTCCTTCTCTTTTCTGCACTTTTGGTGCCTAATAGAAGTTTATGACACGCAGTCTCATAAAGATTGGCTCACGAATAGTTCGCAGAAAGTTCTCAGAAATCTTCCAGTTGGCTGGCGTGGCCTATGGACTTGGCTGCTAAACCCGGTGATGAGGCTTTGGGGTTAGCTCATCAGAAACAGCTGCCTCTGTAGGCAGGTTCTGGTTCAGATAATCAAAGTCTTCATCCGAAAGCTTGATTTCGGTTGCGGTGATGCAATCAAGGACGCTTTCCGCCCTTGTTGCCCCAGGGATCGGAAGGACCGCTGGTGAGGTCTTCATCTCCCAAGCAAGTGCAATCGCATAGGGGGAAGCTGAATACTTTTGTCCGATTTCCTCAAATGCGCTCGAGTCAGAAATAGCGGTCTTNGTCCTTACTCCACCCAGCGGAGACCATGGGAAAAATGCAATTCCATACTCTTCGCAGATCTCCAGAACATCGAGGTCGTGGCGATAGCGGGGGCTGAACTCGTTCTGCACTGACACCAGACCACCCTGGTCTGGTGTGCCGCCTATTTCAATGGCTCTTAGAAGCTGCTTGGCGTCATAGTTTGAAACACCGACCTGCTTGGTGAGGCCGCGCGCCTTGAGCTCCATGACGCTTTCAAATTGAGTCTCGAAGTCAATGCTTGGGTCTAGCCGGTGGTTCTGCCAAAGATCTAGCTGCGCCACCCCCAGTCGGCTAGCCGATGCCTCGGCTGCCTGAACTAGGTAATCGAGGGTTCCGTTTCGACCCCAGACTTCGCCCTCGCTTCTAGTAATGCCGCCCTTGGTGGCAATGAGAACCTTGGCCTTTTGCTCTTTCGTTCCAGACCAACTGGCTAGCGCCTCAGCAACAAAGACCTCGTTGTGGCCAACCTCGTCCCAGGTTGGAGCATAGATATCTGCGGTGTCCAGCAGTGTGATGCCCGCGTCGAGTCCGGCATGAATTGCCGGAATTGCAGATTCGGCTCTTCGGACTGGATCAAGGGCTGCGCCATCAGACCAAATCCAAGAAACGTTCATGCAGCCGATGCCGATGGCTGAAACTTCTCTGTTGCCAAGCTTGTTTTGCTTCATCTACTAGCTCCTATTCGGATCGGATGGTGCTGCCATCGCGATCAACCACAGCCTAACTAGGAACAATTGATTTGAATTTTGCTTTCAAAGATTTCGTTGGCTTCTAGCACTCGGACGTCGCGACCTGAATTGAAGGCATCCGGCGGTGAAGTCATGGGCTCTACGACCAGAGCGCCTTGCAGCTCAGGTCTATTGGGCCTATGAATCTGAATCCAAGGTAAAACATGATCCCAGGTTACAGAGACACGTTTGCCGGTTGCCCCGCTAATTTGAGCAAACGTTTTACCTTCGAGGTCCCAATCGAAATCAGAAAATGCATGGTCCAAAAATTCGAGGTTGGCTTTTCTTGACGCCCTAAAGTCAAATTCCGTTCCCTCGACCGTTGCTTCTTCCAAGGGCAAAAGCCTCTCGGAGTCGACTAGCAGAACTGTCTTGGCGGTTATCCGTAAAGCTGGGCTTTGGTCACCCGGGGTCTTTAGATATGGATGAAACGCAAAGCCAAAAGGCGTGCGGCTGATTGAAGTGTTCCTCGCAGAGAATTTCATTGTCAGTCCGGTCCTAGTCAGCCTGTAAGTAACGACTAGAGACAAGACCGCTGGGTAGCCCTTCTCTCCGCCAACCGTTGTCGTAAGGGTGACAGAGGAACTAGTTTTGCGGCCGATTTTCCATCTCTTTGGAGCTGAGAAACCGTGCAGCGCATTGTTTCTATTGGATTCATTTACTGGCACCTCAAAGTTCCGTCCAGCAAATTGATACTTGCCGTCTCTAATTCGGTTTGGCCACGGTGCGATGACAGACCCGTGGTAACTAATGCTTGGGTCTACCTCGGCGCAATTGGGGATGTAATCCTCCCCCTTGAATCTCAACGACCAAAGCGAGGCCCCAGTTGTGTGGATTGACGCCTCGTAATGGCCACTTTTTATGGTGTGGATTTTAGCCAACTTGAGCCAACCGAATCACCGTCCAGGATGCAGCTGGAAGCGTTGCAGTCAGGCCTCCCGCCTTGACTTCTACAGCGCCTAAAGTTTGTGGGACAACCTGCTCTGGATTCTGCTGATTGTTTGTTAGAGCAAGATCGTCGCCTCCCAAGTAGAGCGCTTCTACCAACTGGTAATCCCCAAGGCCCTCTAGATCGAGATGCATCGTCGTTGACTCCGCTAGCTCACGGTTTAGCAAGAAAATTCTTAGCTCCGCAGTTTCTGGGTCCCTGGCTACGACTGCATCTGTCATTGGTAGGTCCTTGAATAGCGCGCTGTCCCTTTTTGCGGTTGACAGCTCTAGCTCCAGCAGCTCATGGCCCGCGACCGCTGCAGTCAAAGCAAAGGGATAGAAAATTGTCTGCCGCCATGCTGGCACACCTGGTTCGGTGCGAATCGGCGCAATAATGTTCACCAGTTGCGCTTGGCACGCAACTTTGACTCGGTCAGCGTTTTTAACCAAGGCCATCAATAGACCACCGACAACAACTGCGTCCTCGACGGTGTATTCGTCTTCGATAAGTTTCGGCGCCTCGACAAATTCGAGATTTTCCACACCCTCGAATCGCTTTTGATACCAGACGTTCCATTCGTCGAAAGAGATATTGATTTTCTTATCAGACCCCTTGGCTTCAGCGACTCTGTCAGCTCTTTCAATCACGCCCTTAATAAATCGATCCATTCGAGCTGAAGCCGCCAAGAATGACAATGAGTCATCATCAAACTTTTCGTAATAGGCATGCATAGATATCAGGTCTACGTTGTCAAAAGTATGCTCCAGGACAGTTGTTTCCCATTCGCCAAATGTCGGCATCTCTTCAAACGAGCTGCCGCAGGCTACTAGTTCAACATTTGGATCAACCAGGCGAATCGCCTTTGCTGTTTCTGCCGCAAGCTTGCCGTAGTCCTCAGCGGTCTTGTGGCCAACCTGCCACGGTCCATCCATTTCATTGCCTAGGCACCAGAAGCGAATATCGTATGTCTCATTCCGACCATGCTTCTTTCTGAGTTCGGAAAGTTCAGTGCCAAAATCTGTGTTCGTGTATTCGACTAGTCGTGCAGCGTCTTCGAGTCCGCGAGTGCCCAGATTTACGGCCATTACCGGTTTCGCACCGACTCTTTCAATCCAGCTCATAAACTCGTTTAACCCAAATTGATTTGTTTCAATTGAACGCCAGGCCAGGTCAAGCCTTCTTGGTCTTTGGTCCTTAGGACCGACACCGTCCTCCCAGCGATAACCGGACACGAAGTTCCCACCGGGATATCGGACCGCAGTCACGCCCATTTCTTTAGTTAGTTCAATGACGTCTGTTCGGAAGCCATTTTCGTCAGCCATCGGATCGCCCGGGGCAAAAATGCCTCCATAAACACACCGGCCCATGTGCTCAACAAATGAACCAAACAGTTCAGGGCTAATCCGACTTGTTACAACTTCACTGACTTTTAGTCTTGCCTCGGGCATGCGCTTCTTTCCTTCTGTGGATGTTTAGCCGAGGCCCCCGGAGGTTATTAGGGGCCTCGGCCAAACTCTGTTGAGCTCTACTTACTTAGCTAGAGCTTCGTTCATGCGAGCTTCAGCATCTTTTAGAGCTGCACTCTGGCTCTTGCCCGCAACCCAAGTTGCGTTCAACTCCTCGGCAAGAGCATCCCAGGCACCAGCCCAGCCAGTTGCGGCTGGAACCATGCGGGCCTTGGAGGCGGTTCCCGCGTAGTTGGTGCGCTGAGGGGCATCGTTGTAATCAGCGCTTGCGATGATCGAGGTACGAGGAGCGATGTGGCCGGTACCAACCGCCCAGTCACCAACGTGCTCGTATAGGTAAGCCATGAACTTCAAGGCACCTGCCTGCTTTGCTGGGTCAACGTCTGCCTGAGTTGGCATGACCCACATGTGCGAGTCGCCCCACGCACCGTTCTCGCCGTAGACACTAGGAACGTCCATTGCAAAGTAGGTAAATGGTGCTTCACGGTTGTACTGGTCAACTACCCAAGTACCGTTGTGCAGTGCTGCAACGTCTCCAGCCAAGAATGCGGCCTGAGAGTCGGTGTAACCCTGCTCTGGGTTAGAGCACTCATCCGCGATCTGGTTCAACAGACGAAGTGCTTCTGCGCCCTCAGGGGTGTCAGTGCTAGCAGTGACACCGTCACTTAGCTCTCCACCCTGCTGCCATACCAGACCCAAGAACAAGCGGGCTCCAACACCGAATTCAAACCAGTCGTGCGCGAAGTACTGCTTGCCCGTGGCGCTTTGAATTGCCTTGCACTGCGAGATCAATTCACCTGCGGTGGTTGGCATGATTGGCATTCCATCAGCATCTGTCAGGCCGGCCTCTGCATAAAGATCAGCGTTGACGTGCCAAAGGCTCGCGTGGATGTCGAACGGCACACCGTAGTAGTCGCCCTCATAAGTTGCTGCGCCGAGAGCTGGTGCAGTGTAGTCGGCCCAGTCAACGCCTTCACCGGCTAATAGGTCGCCTACCGGGGTCAATAGACCGCGAGTCACGTAGTCCTGAAGTCGGTGCTGGTGCATAACCGCAACGTCAGGAGGAGTTCCGCCTGAGAAAGTAGTGCCTAACTGGGTGTAGTAATCTCCCCATGCCTGACCACCTAGCTTCTCAACAGTCACGCCATTGTCTTCGGCGTTGAATGCGTTGGTAAGAATCTGAATAACCTCACACTCGCTGGTTGCAAGCTTGACGTCAGTTACGCCCTCGGTGGTGTCGTCGCAATCACCGAAGAATCTAGCTAGTGAAATAGTTACTTCCTCGGCTGTTGCGCTGTCGCCACCTGAGGTACCTGCGGTCTCTGTCGACGCTGTGTCATCAGAGGCAGTTGCACAACCAGTGAGGATCAGTGCAGATGCGGCGGAGGTTGCTAGCAGCTTTGCCAGCGCTTTCCTGTTTTTGATCATTCCTTTGTTCTCCTTTATTGGTGTTCATTTGTTTGAAAGCCCAAGTGGCACTTGGACCAAGAGGAAACTCGGCTGCTCTTCCTCGATATCACTTGCTCCCGCTTCCCAGAGAGATTCCGCGAACAAGATGCTTTTGAAAAATTAGGAACAGGATCAATAGCGGCAAGCTGGCAAAAACACCGCGGGCCATTAGGGACCCGAGCTCAGTTGCTTGCGCAAAGTTCCCCTGAAGGCTGGCCAGTCCTGTGGTTATGGTGAACATCTCGCGCTGAGTTGCTGACACTAGCGGCCAAAGGAAGTCATTCCAGGTCAAGATGTAGGTGAATATGCCAAGAGCGGTTAATGCAGGAGCCGACATTGGAAGCATGATCTTCCAAAAAATCGCCCAGCGGCTCGCGCCATCAACCCTTGCGGCTTCCTCTATCTCATCTGGGATGGCTGCCATGAATTGGGTCATTATGAACACTCCGAGCGGCGCCGCGATTCTAGGAAGAATCAGGGCCTGGTAAGTGTTGTGCATTTCACTTTCCGCAAACATAAGAAACAGCGGGACAAACATCGCTTCGCGAGGGACCATCAGTCCGGCAAGCACCAAAGGAAAGACGACTTTCTTTCCAACAAATTTGATGCGCGCGAACGCGTATCCGGCCATCGCTGAGAGAATCAGCGTTATAACCGTCGTCATACCAGTCACCACAACACTGTTGAAGAGCCAGCGAACTGTTTGACCGCCTGTAATGACCCCAACCAGGTTCTCGAATGTGAATTCGATTGGAACAAGCGAAGTGGTGTCCGACTGCAAAGCCCCGTTACTCGACAGAGACAAGGAGAACATCCAAATCAGCGGAAGAATCCAGATCACGGCCAAGACAGTCATGGCAAGAAGGAAAAGCGTTGTCTTTGCTTTCCTGGAAATCAATGGACGGCCGTTGTTCCTGGACTCCCGCGTCTTCGCGCTTTGGCTTAATGTGCTCATGATTCATTCCTCATCAATCTGAACTGCACTGCCGAGAAGAAAACCATCACTACAAATAGGAAGACGCTCATTGCGGAGGCGTAGCCAAGCTCTAGGTCTCGGAAGCCGCTTTCGTAAATGTGCTGAATCGAGACCCGAGTGGCACCATTTGGGCCGCCCCTGGTCATGATGTAGACCTGTCCAAAGATTTGGAATGAGGCAATCACCTGGAGAACAGTGACCAAAAGAGTGGTCCTGCGCAGTCCAGGGACGGTGATGAACCTAAATCTTGACCAATAGCCCGCTCCATCGATCTCAGCAGCCTCATACAGCGATCGATCGATGTCCTGAAGTCCTGCCAAAAACAGAACAACGTTGAACCCCACAGTCCACCAAAGTGTCACGAACACAACCGCTGGCATCGCCCAAAACGGCGACGTTAGCCAGCTAATTGGCTCCCAGCCAAGGCTCTCAAACATTGCGCCAACCAGCCCAAGTTGCGGATTGAGCATGAATGCCCAAATAAGCGTCAAAACTGATACCGAAAGCACGAAGGGTGCGAAGAAGAGAGTCCTTAGCACGCCCGACCAGATGCCGGGGCGATTCACGGCAAGTGCAAGCAGCAATCCAACTCCGACGATCACCGGCGTCGAAAGCAAGACAAATAGAACTGTATTTCCAAAAGACAACCAGAACTGCGAGTCATTCCAGCGACCGTCAGGTGATGGGTGAAAACCCATCGCAACTAGGAAAACTCCCAAAATCAGCGCGCTGAAGAATACTGTTTCGAGTTTTCCGAACCTGCCCCTTCGGAACAACGCCAACACAGGAATCAACAGCAGCAGGCCAGCGATTCGCCACTCAAGCATGTTTGAAATTGACCAAATCATGTCCTGACCCCAGAACATGCGGAAATAGTTTTCTAAGCCAATCCAGGTTCGATCTGAAATTACAAGCAGATCTAGATCGTAGAAGCCCATGATCACTGCCTGAAGGATCGGGTAAATCAGAAAGGCCAGATAGATAAGCCCGAATGGAATGAAGAATCCCCAGCCAGCGATGTTGTTTTCACGGGCTTCTCTTTTACGCAGGGTTTTGACCTTAGACATGTCCACACCCTTCTTTGTCGTCGATGGCTCAGTAGAAAACTGAATTCACCGTGAAAACTATCCAGCTTGAAAACCATTCAGCCTCGTTGCACTAATTTACAACGCTGTAAATCAGAATCGCAACCGATGAACCGCTTTGTAATACATTTGTGACCTAATTTGCGATATAGTTCAGAATAGAGCTTGAAAGAGGGAGCATAGTGGCCAAGCAGGTTAGGTTAGCGGATGTTGCCAAGCACGCTGGTGTGTCTCTAAAGACAGTTTCTAACGTTGTACATGAGTACAAACACGTCGCCCCTGAGATGAGGGCCAAAGTACAGGCCTCCATAGATCAGCTTGGCTACCGACCAAACCTCACAGCCCGAAGACTAGTGACTGGGCGCACCGGAATGATCGCTCTTGCACTACCGGAGACTGACCACCCTTATTTCTCAACGCTCGCCGACGCGGTTGTGAAGGCAGCGGAGAAGCGCGGACTTAGAGTCTTGATTGAGCAGACCGATGGCAAAGTAGACCGCGAGCTTGCTGTTCTGAGCGATAGAGAAGCTGGATTGGTTGATGGGGTTATTTTCCAGCCTGCCATGGTTACCAGCCTGGAAATTGCAGAGATTCAAGCAGATACGCCAGTTGTGCTTTTGGGCGAAGCGGCTATGCCGCTATCAATTGACCACGTGATGATTGACAACGTTGATGCATCCAGAGCTTCGGTCGAACACCTGCTAAAGCTTGGCTGCAAAAAGATCGCCTTCTTGGGGGCGGTTGCAGACGACAACGCTGGTGCGACGATTCGCCGTCTCGCGGGCTACCAATACGCCCTTGACAAGGCGGGACTGATTTTGGACCCAGACCTCGTGCTTCAAGTGGACAGCTTTTCCCCAAGCTCAGCAAAGAAGGCGGTGATGAAGGCACTATCGGAAGGCCTAGAGTTTGATGGCCTACTTTGCAGAGATGACCGATTTGCCGTTGCCGCGCTTCAGGCCTTGAGAGAGGCTGGGCTCTCAGTGCCCGACGACGTCGCCGTAATAGGTTGGGATGACACTGAGCTGGGCCGCTACTCTTTCCCGACCGTTACTACAGTGTCTCCTGATAAGTCCGGTATTGCCGAACTTGCTGTAAACATGCTCATTGAGAGAATCAATGGTCAGACAGGTGTGGGTCGGCACCGACTAGCACCTTTTTCGCTTGTTGTTCGGGAAAGCGCTCCGGACTAAATTGTGCTGGCGTCAATGACGAAGCGGTAGCGAATGTCGCTGCCAACGACTCGAGCGTAGGCGTCATCTATTGCCTTAGGGTCTGAAGCATCAACCATCTCGATTGTTGAAACAATGTTGTGCTCGCCACAGAAATCCAGCATCTCCTGGGTGCCGGAGATGCTGCCGGTGTTAGCACCGGCAATGGATTTCAAGCCCGTGATCAGGCTGAACGGGTGGAAGGACTGCTTNTTTCCNGAGACACCAACATAAATCAGGGTTCCACCAACCTTCAGCATGTCAAGCAGCGAATCTAGTTCGATGTCAGCGCTAACGGTGTTCAGAATCACGTCAAAGGTGTCTTTGTGAGATTCGAAGCTCTCTGAAGTAATCAGGTACTCGGTCGCACCCATTTCTTTTGCGTCTTGAGCCTTATGTGGGCTGTGACCTAGAACGTAGGTTTCTGCTCCCATGGCTGCAGCGAACTTGACTGCCATGTGGCCAAGGCCACCGAGTCCCATGATCGCAACCTTCATGCCAGGGCCAACTTCCCAATGCTTCAGCGGAGACCAAACCGTTACTCCAGCGCAAAGAAGTGGGGCGGCGGCGGCGTAGTCAAGGTTCTCTGGGACCTTCAGAACAAAGTGCTCTTTGACCACAACATCCTTGGCGTAACCGCCATAGCTTTCTTCGCCGTCGTAGTGGCGGCCGTTGTAGGTCTGAACATTGCCGGTGCGGCAGTAGTTTTCCATGCCGCGCTTGCAGGGGTCGCAGCTACCACAGGAGTCAACAAAGGTTCCGACTCCAACCCGGTCGCCAACCTTGAACTTGGTAACGGCATCACCGACGGCAGTAACCTCGCCGACGATTTCGTGGCCGGGAACCATTGGGAAGATGCCCTCAAACCACTCGTCTCGAACCTGGTGGATGTCCGAGTGACAAATGCCCGAGTACTTGATGTTGATTGCAACAGAATCTGCAGTCAGCTCTCTCAGTGGCATTTCTGCTTTTTCGAAGGCTGCGCCTGGCGCACTAACAATCAGGGCTTGGGTCTTTGACAATTGGTCTCCTTGGGCTTTTATTAGATGCTAACCCAAATTGGGAGCAGCAAATGACGCGCGCAGCCTGGAACCAATTTGCCAACAATGTGGTTTGGTTGAAACATGAAAACAAGGACAAAAGTAATTCTCGGTGTAATTGCGCTGGTGTTGCTGGTTGGGCCATTTGCGGTGCCGGTGAATACCTCCGGAACGCTCACCAACAAAGAGGCTGCCGCACTTAGCTGGGATGGAGAGTCTGAGTTTGTTGAGCTTGCGGATCACGAGGTTCACCTTGTTACTGCAGGCAGTGAGCAAAGCGACCGATTGATTGTTTTGCTGCACGGGTTTGGTGCGAGCAGTTTGACCTGGAAAGAGGTCTTGGAGCCGCTTAGTTCCATTGGCTTTGTAGTTGCATACGACAGAGCTGCCTTTGGCTTTACTGAAAGACCGACCACTTTTGGTGAAGTAAATCCCTACTCGTCGCCTGGTCAGCTGCAGGTAATAGACGAACTGGTTAGCAAGTACGGCCAGGGCAAGGACGTTGTAATTCTTGGGCACAGCGCCGGCGGCGCTCTCGCGCTCGGTTACGCGCTTGACCACCCTGAAAAGGTTCAAAAGCTGATCTTGGAGGCTCCGGCGGTTTATGGCACAGGTGGTGCTCCCAGTTGGTTGAACTGGGTTTTTGACATTCCGCAGCTTGATCACTTGGGTCCACTGGCTGTTTCGTCAATTGCTTCAAGTGGTCTGCAGATTCTGGATCAGAGCTACTACAACAAGGATTTGATCACCGAGCAGGTTGTTGCCAACTACACCGCTCCGCTGGATGTACTTGGCTGGGAGCGAGCCTTCTGGGAGTTCAACAAGGCTCCGCGAGCACTCGACCTGGTGGAGCGACTCGACCAGCTAAGTGTTGACACCCTGATCATCACCGGTGACACCGATGAGATCGTTGCAACCGCTGATTCGGTCAGGCTCAACGGAGAGCTACCGGGTTCAGCTCTCGAGATTATCGCCGAATCTGGGCACCTTCCCAACGAAGAGAAACCGCTGGAGTTTGCCGAGGCAGTAATCCGGTTCCTGGACAATTAGCGATAAGTTTTTCTCATGTTATACAAAGGCGTATTTGGAACCCTTCGGACCCTAATTGGGCTTTCTCTGTTGGGAAGCGTTATATGGCAGGTTGCCGACAGGGTTCGCGTTGACCTGTTTCGACCAACCGAGTACTTTGCTTACTTCTCGATCACCTCGGCGATCTTTTCTGGCCTGGTTGTTTTGGGCAGCGGGCTGATGTTGCTGCAGGGCAAGAGTGAATCTGAACGATTGAATCTATTTCGGCTTGTTGCAGCCGTATCAATGATCATCGTTGGCGTGGTCTACCACGCACTGCTTGGTGATGGAGCTGTTGACCCCAGAGACATTGGCTATGACTGGCCCAGGATTCCAAACCTTGTTATTCACACCTACGCACCGATTCTGGTCGTGGCAGATTACCTACTTTCGATCAAGGGCCCAAGACCCAAGTGGCGCAAAGCGCTCTGGGTCGTCGTTTATCCACTTGCCTGGCTCGGATTCTCGCTCGTTCGAGGTCTTGCCGATGGCTGGTGGCCCTACTGGTTTATCAACCCGGGCAGTGAGGGTGGTGTGATCGGCATGCTCACCTACATCCTGGTGATAGCGGGTGCCTTCATTGCACTTGGCTTTATTGTGCTTGGGCTCAGGTTGGCGGCCACAAAGGTGCTGGGGAACCCTAGCGAATAGTTGCACCGACCATAAAGTGCCACCCGATCCACCACCAGGCCATGAAGGTTCCGATTCTGGTGATGCGGTGCTGCATAATCGATTCAACCAACTCGCCAAAGGGCGCTAGCTTGTCTGGGCGCAGTCTTCCAACTGCTGCCAGCGCAATACCCGCCACGATAAACAGCAGGTAGCTTCCAACAATTACCAGCGGCCAGTTCATATTCTTCTCACCCCAAACAGGTAAACGCCGCTGGCCAGCCAAAAAATAACAAAGCTGGCCCTGCCGATTGGGGTGTCTATGACCGGGTCCATCAGTGATGAGATGGTTGGAAATGTCTCTAGGTCGTCGTAGATCTTGCTGCCCAGGTAAGCAACCATCTCGGTCAGCCCGAAACCAAGTGCCCAGATAGCCCAAACCCACCTAGACCGCAGCACCTGGAACTTTGGAACCTCCTGGGTTGGGGCATCCCTGTAAAAGATCAGCGCAATGCCAATTGGAATGAACATCAGCATTACAAACCAGTTCCAGGGGCCGTGACGCTCGGTAAAGAACATCACCAGGCCGCTGATGAGCACCACCGACCAAATTGGGATTACCCCGAATTTCGGTTGCTGCTTGAATCCCACGGTCGTTAGACCAAACACCTGAGTCAAAATCACAATCGCAGCGATGCCGAAAATCAGGATGTCCTCGAGCGATCCACGCCAGATGTGGAACAGTGCCATGCCAACAAAAATCAGCACCCAGGGATTAAACCCCCTCAATACCTGGAGCTTCAAGCAGAGACCGCCTCGGAAATTGCGCGGCAGACGCTGGTTGCCCCAAACTCACCCCTTGCAGCCGCAATTTCAGCGGCTTCCGAGTGAAGTTGGTTTGCAATTATGGCAATCTCCGCAAATCGACCCTGAGTTAGTTCATAGCCCAGCGAAACAGCCTTTGCCCCAAGTGCCCCGATCATGCCGGCCAAAACATCCCCGGTTCCGGCAGTTGCCAAGTGGGTGCTGCCTGGACCGGATTCAACCGGCTCAAAGCCGGGCATCGCGACCCTAGAAATGTTGTTTTTTAGCATCACCACAGCTCCGGTGACCTCGGCGAGCTTTATTGCCACCGCATTCGGGTCTAGCTCCAGTTCGTCCACGGTTATCGGTTCGACGAGCCGCGAATAAAGCCTGGCTGCCTCAATTGCATGCGGAGTCAGCACGGCACTTGACTGAACGTCCTTGAAATCAACCAGCGAAAGAGAACCGGCATCAATAACCATGGGAACCTTTAGCTCCAGAGCTGACTGAATGTTCATAATTTGCTCGCCAGCCTCGGATTCGGCGATCCCAGAACCGACCACCAGCACGCTGGCGCGATCCAAGCCCAAGACAACTTCTGGTCGATTGCTGAGCACTAAGTCTGAAACAACTTTTGGTCCTAAATAGCGAACCATCCCGATGCCAAATTCGAATGCTGCTTCGATTCCGAGCAGTGCAGCTCCTGGGTATTTCTGACTGCCGGTGACAAAGCCAACGGTGCCGCGAGTGTATTTATTGTCCGCTGTAGATGCCGGCATCAGCAGTTGTGATGCGAAATCCGGATCAACACTCGGGTGCATAGATTTCACTCTAGTGAAATTAGTTTGGTTGGTGTGGTGTTGTAACTTTCTATGCTTACAAATCAAACACTGACAATGCTCGATGGTTCCACAAAAGACCTCGAGGACTTCCAAGGCAAACTGCTGATGGTGGTGAACGTTGCCTCTAGATGTGGCCTAACACCGCAGTACGAAGCGCTCGAAGAGCTGCAGAAGAAATACCAGGACCGTGGCTTCACCGTTATTGGGGTTCCCTCTGGTTCTTTCAAGCAGGAACTCAAAGACGATGACCAAATCGCCGAGTACTGCTCAACCACCTGGGGCATTAGCTTCCCAATGCTGCAGAAGGCAGATGTAAATGGCCGCAAGCGTCACCCGCTCTACAAGGAGCTAGTGAAAGCGAAGGACTCCAAGGGGCTCGCGGGACCGGTGATGTGGAACTTTGAAAAGTTCCTGGTCACACCAACCGGCCAAATCCTTCGCTTCCGTCCAACCACCAAACCAGATGCAGAAGAGATCATCAGCGCCATTGAGGCAAACCTTCCAAGCTAACCTTGGCTCATGGCCATTGAGGTAGTTGCAGCAATCATCCAAGACCCCGCCGGAGCATTCCTATGCGCCAAGCGTGGCTCTTGGAAAGATGCTGCTGGCAAATGGGAGTTTCCAGGCGGGAAACTAAACCTCGGTGAGAGCGCAGAAACGGCGCTAGTGCGCGAAATCGAAGAAGAGCTTGGTGTTGAAATCAAGGTGCTGCGGCTCTTTGACAGAAGCGTCACGGGAGTTGGGAAGAGTGCAATTGACCTTGCCTGCTACAGCTGCGAGCTGATGGGTGAAAAACCAACCACCTCCACCGACCACAGTGAGCTTGCCTGGGTCAAAGAATCTGAACTCTCAAAATTGGACTGGGCCGAGCCCGACCTGCCAGCAATAAAAAAGTTGCTAATTCCTTTTTGTTAGGCCAGCTTCAAGCCTTCCTTGTCGTCTAGCTTCTTTATGGCAATCAAAATGATGTCAATTATTGTCCAGACACCCAGAGCACCAAATGTGAGTAGCTTCAAGATTCCAGTGCCGATTTTGCCGAGATAAAAACGATCAACGCCGAGTGTTCCGACTATCACAGACAACACAAGAGCAACTAGCCAGTCTCTGTTAGAAAAGACTCCCGGAATTTGCTTGGCATTCCATTGCTCCCCATTTGCATCGACAACGATCGAATCGCCCGCTATTTTTCCGACCCTTGCCCATGTTTTGAGTTCTTCGGTGGATAGTTTGTGCTCATTGCCTGGCAGCTTCACTGTCCAATTACTCATTGTTTTGCCTTTCTCTCTCGAGCTCTACCCTACGCTCTCCCATCACCCAAGCTGCCATGAGTGCTGTGAGCGCGGAAAACAAGGCGATTCCGACCACCATCAACAGGCTTGCGATAAACCGTCCATCCGGTGTAATCGGAAACCTATCCCCGTAGCCAACGGTCGTGACCGATGCTATCGACCACCAAATGGCGTCACCGAAGGTATTTATGTTCGAGCCAGCAACCCCGCGCTCGGCCTCTAAGGCAGCGACTGCTGCGGTGAAAAGAGTCAACGGCAAACTAACCGCGACCACAAGGCCAACCTTTGATGCTCTGGTTCTGAAAAACGGCGCAAATCCTCGTATGACAAGCAGCACGCCAAAGACCCGGAATGCCCTAAACGCGGGCAGGATTGCGGCGGCAATTGCCAGCCAGTTCTGTTTCACAAACTTCAGAAACCCGGCAAGGGTTAGCAGATCTTTGCCGGCTCCAATAAGGCGCAAGACCAAATCCAGAACGAAGAAGGCGTAGATCAAAGCCTGAATGATGCTCAGCGCATCGTATGCAGCACCAGTTGGCTGAGCCAGCACTTGATAGGCGTAGACGGCAAGAAAGGAAAAACCTAAGACCAGCAAAACAGGCTCTATCTTGTCAAAGTATGAATTTAGAGCGCGCTTCATTAGTGCCATGGTTAGTCCCTATCTATCAGTCCCTAGGAACTCAGGCTAGCCCAGCGACAAAATTGGGAACCGCAGGTAAGCGGCCTTCCACCTAAGCGCCTCTGACCTCCAGGCAAGATCATCTGCAAGTTCAGCCATCGTGGCCCAGTAAAAGATTGTTAGTAGGTCCACACTCAGGTAACTGATGGTGTCCCCCGGGAAGGCCTTGGCCAGGCAGCGCTTGATGACGGCAGGCATGTCTCCAAGCCCATGCTCGTAGAGTTGCGCCCTGACATCTGCCTCCAGTTCCCTAGCTCTTCTTGGGTTCCAAGGAGTCATCGGGTTTGGGTAGTGGAGCATGTCGCTTAGCTGCAAGGCCTCTCGATAGCGAACATCTTCTAGCCGATCAAAGATCGGCACGAATCGTTCCATCTCGTAGCCGGCCTTTCGCATGTCCAAGATGTCTGGGTATGAAAGGAACCTATAGAAAGGAACGTGAGGACGAACAGCCTGATAGGGCTTGGAGGTGAAGCTTGCCAGAAGCGGATCGACACCTACAGCCGCAGCACCCCACGTGTTAAAGGCTTCATCCGGGTAAGGGATTTTCCCTAGCTCTTCGGGACTCTGCTCGCTCATAGAAACTATTGTCCGTCAGGTTTGCCAATAGTTTCGAAGAATTGGAAAACTTTGATTAGCCAAGCATGTCGTGGCGAACCAGAGTCGCGTTGCGATCTGGCCCAACACCGATGGCGCTTATTCTGGTGCCGCTCATCTTCTCAAGTGCCAGGACGTAGTCCTTGGCATTTTTCGGAAGGTCTTCGAAGCTTGTGACCTTTGAAATATCCTCTTCCCAGCCCGGGAACATTTCGTAAATTGGCTTTGCGTGGTGAAAGTCAGTCTGTGAAACAGGAACTTCTTCGACTCGTTGGCCGTCAACATCGTAGGCAACACACACCGGGATTTCCTTGATACCGGTCAGGACATCAAGCTTGGTAAGGAAAATGTCGGTCAAACCATTGACCCTGGTGGCATAGCGAGCAATAGGAGCGTCAAACCAACCACAGCGGCGATCGCGACCGGTTGTGACACCGACCTCACCGCCTTGAGTTCGAAGGTACTCGCCCATGTCGTCAAACAGCTCGGTTGGGAATGGTCCAGCACCAACCCGGGTGGTGTAGGCCTTCAAGATGCCAATCACGCCTGAGATCTTGGTTGGGCCAATTCCGCTACCGGTGGTAGCCCCTCCGGCTGTTGGGTTTGAAGAGGTAACAAACGGGTAGGTTCCGTGGTCAACATCAAGCAGGGTTCCCTGGCCACCCTCAAGCAGCACGGTCTTCCCCTGGTCAATTGCCTGATTCAAGATCAGTGAGGTGTCGGCAACCATTGGTCGAACTCGCTCTGCAAATGACAGAAGGTGCTCAACAACTTCTTCTGCGTTCACTGCTGCGCGGTTAAAGACTTTCACCAAAAGTTCGTTCTTCTGGTTTAGTGCAGCTTCAACCTTTTGCAGCAGGATGCTTGGGTCAAACAAGTCTTGAATTCTGATGCCGAGGCGACCCATCTTGTCACCGTAGGTCGGGCCAATGCCGCGACCGGTGGTGCCGATGGCGCGCTTTCCTAGAAAGCGCTCCGAAACCTTGTCCACGGTCACGTGGTAGGGGGTGATGATGTGAGCATTTGCTGAAATCAAAAGTTTTGAGGTGTCGACGCCCTTTTCGTTTAGGCCATCGATTTCCTTGAAGAGCACCTCGAGGTCAACCACAACACCGTTGCCAATTACCGGCGTGCACTCAGGGGTCAGGATTCCTGAGGGAAGTAGGTGCAGTGCGAACTTCTTGTCGCCGATGACCACTGTGTGGCCGGCATTGTTTCCGCCCTGGTAGCGAACCACATAATCAACGCGGTCTCCGAGCAGGTCGGTGGCTTTGCCTTTTCCTTCGTCGCCCCACTGGGCTCCGACGAGGACAACTGCGGGCATGACAAGCCCCTTTCTAAAAAGCTAAGGGATTTCTTGGGAACTATNNCCCAGTCTACCCAAAAACGTGCTGCATCACCCAGGTGTGCATTGTTATTGCAGCTGCAGCGGAGGCATTGATTGATCTGGTTGATCCAAACTGGGTAATTTCCAAAACCATATCGGCAGCATCTAGGGCTGCCTGACTAAGCCCTGGACCCTCTTGTCCAAAGAGGAAAATGCACTCTTTTGGTAGCGCTGTTTTCTCCAGTTGCTTGCAGCCGGGAACATTGTCGATGGCAATGATCGGAAGCTTTTGACCATTTGAACCGGCTGTGTGTGCCCAGGAAACAAACTCGTCGATGGTTTCTCTGTGACTGACGTGCTGGTAGCGGTCGGTGACCATTGCGCCCCTGCGGTTCCAGCGCTTATTTCCAACAATGTGGACTTCCTTTGCCAGGAAGGCATTGGCTGTTCTAACGATCGAACCGATGTTGAGGTCATGCTGCCAGTTCTCAATTGCCACGTGATATTCGTGGCGTTGGGTGTCTAGATCTGCAACGATTGCAGCCATTGACCAGTAGCGATATTTATCCACCACATTTCTGGTGTCGCCCAATTGCAGCAGGTCTAAATCGAACTTTTCAAAGTCTGGGTGCGAGGAATCAGGAAGCTGTCCAGGCCATGGACCAACACCCCAAGTTGGTTGCTCATGGGTACCTGTCAAATTTTCTTCAATCACTTGTAACAGCCTAAAGCTAGGCTTGGTTGTTATGAGAGATCGTTCAGAAATAATCAGTTGGCTAACCGACATGGATGGCGTGCTTTGGCACGAGGGGAAGGCAATTGCCGGGGCTCCAGAGCTCATTCAGAAATGGACCGATGCGGGAACCAAGTTTCTGGTTCTAACCAACAACTCGATCTACACACAGCACGATCTTTCAATCAGACTCCAGGCCGGCGGCCTGAATGTTCCCAAGGAACTGATCTACACCTCAGCGCTGGCAACGGCTGACTTCTTGGACCACCAGTCACCAAAAAGCAGCGCATACGTAATTGGCGAAAATGGTCTGATCTCCGCAATGCACGACATCGGGTATGTGCTGACTGAATCAAACCCGGAGTATGTGGTGCTGGGCGAGACCAGAAACCTAAGCTTTGACAGCCTCACTAAGGCAGCAAGGTTTATAAACAACGGTGCGAAGTTCATTGCTACCAACCCAGACCCAACCGGCCCAAGCAAGGACGGCGTGATGTTGGCAACTGGTTCAGTGGCCGCTCTTCTGACCAGGGCCACCGGCAAGGACCCCTACATCGTTGGGAAGCCAAACCCGATGATGTTCCGCTCCGCGATGAGAAAAATTGGTGCTCACTCTGAGACCACCGCCATGATTGGTGACCGAATGGACACCGATGTAGTGGCAGGAATCGAAGCTGGCCTTCACACCATCCTGGTTAGAACCGGAATCTCGGATGATGCGGAAATCGCAAAGTACCCATTCAGGCCAACCGAGATTATGGACTCGGTTGCAAACCTTCTCTAACTAGCCGTCCAGCTTCTTGATGTGTCGGTTGAACGACACGATCACCCCGGCGATCATTACTGTGGCTGCCAGGACCGTGTAGGTGGGCCGAATACCAATCCCGTCAACGGCAGTGCCAACGGCAACCATTGAGATAAGTGGCCCGGCATTCCAAATTGTCATTTCCAGAGCAAATACACGCCCGCGTTTATTTGCTGGGATCTTCTTTTGAATCACCGTGTTTAGAAGTGGCAGCAATGGACCCCAGGCCAGACCCAAAACCAGTGCTCCTGTGAGCATTGCCCACTGTGGAGGCAGTTGGCTCATTGGCAACATGGCAAGTGGAACACCAAGGATTCCGATTCTCAGGATTGTTGAGTAGCTCAAGTATTTGTGGATTTGCTCAAAAAACAGCGCACCCAAGATTGAGGCCGCGGCCATGGCTGAAATCAACAGCCCCAGTCCCTCTGGGTCTGCAAGTGAGTTGTAGTAGGCCGGCAACACAACCATCTCGGTTGGCAGGTAAACAACCGCGAGAATCACAATCGCCGACATCATCACCAACACTGATGGAGTTGCAAACAAGACCTTGAAGCCCTGCATCGCATAGCGCATGAAGGGTTCCTTTTCGGTCTGGTCGTTTTCCTCGTGCTGCTCGGTAACCCGAATCAAGAGTGCGAACAGGCCGCTGAGTGCTCCAAAGAACGCCACCACAAAAAATGTATTTGCCGAACCAATTAGGGCGATGCAGAAAGTTGCGAGCGCCGGCCCCAACGCAAAACCTGTTGCAAACACTGCTTCATGGATTGAGTTCGCTCGATCCAAAGTCATGCCGGCTGGCTTGGCAACGTCTGGAACAAGCGACTTTCTAGCTGTTGAACCAGAAGGGGAAACAACGTTTTTCAGGGTCGCAAGAATAATCAACCCGATCAAGCTGAGCCCCCAGAGGTTTGCAACCAGTGGCAACAGCAGCGTCAATGTTGCAGTTATCCACTCGCCCCAGATTGCTACTCTTCTGCGGCCAAACTTGTCGATCACTGAACCAATTACTGGAATCACAATCAGACCGGGGATTGCCGTTAGGGCAACAACTAAACCTGCGGATGCGGCAGAGCCGCTGATTTCAAGCGCTATCCATGGAATGGCGATAAACACCATTGAACCCGAAGTAATGCTTGTGAGCGATGCAAGCTGGGTTAGGACAAAAGGCGCAACTCTACGCTGCACTTTCACCTCTTCTAAAGACCGAGATCACCTAGCGTGATCGCCGTTAGATAAGGATAACCTGCCGCTTCAATTGCTTGGCGTGCACCGGTGTCGCGGTCAACAACCGTTGCCACAGCNACCACCTCNGCTCCAGCTGCAACAAGCGCTTCTGCTGCAGTCAAAGGCGACCCNCCGGTGGTTGAGGTGTCCTCCAGAACAACCACCTTTTTACCNGCAACGCTTGGTCCCTCNACCTGCCTTGCCATGCCATGGGCCTTGGCTTGCTTTCTGACAACGAACGCGTCAATGGTCTTTCCCTGGGNAGCACTCTGGTGCAGGATGGCGGTTGCAACCGGGTCAGCACCCATGGTCAGTCCGCCAGCGGCATCAACACCACCAAAGCCGTTTGCTTCCAAGAGCTCCAGCATCACTTTGCCAATCAAGGGCGCTGCCTCGTGGTGCAGGGTGGCACGGCGCAGATCAACGTAGTAGTCGGCCTCAAGCCCTGAAGAAAGGGTCACCTTGCCGTGAACAATGGCAAGTTCTTTTATTAGCTCAACTAGACGTGGCTTGTTATTTGATTCAAAGCTCATAGTTAGAGTTTAGAGATGCAAATCGCCACCTGGAACGTAAACTCCGCAAGAGCAAGAGCCGAGCGCATCACTCAGTTCCTCACTCGCACCCAAGTTGACGTTTTAGCGATGCAAGAGATCAAGTGCAAACCGGAGCAATTCCCCTACGCGGCCTTTGAGGCAATTGGCTATAAAGTCATTGCCCACGGCCTCAACCAGTGGAACGGCGTTGCCTTTGCCTATAAGGAACACCTAAACCCAGAGGACATCGAGCACTCCTTCTCAGGTCAACCAGAATTCAAAGAAACAGTGGAGGCCAGAGCGCTTGGCGCAACCTTTGATGGGGTTCGAATCTGGTCGCTCTATGTTCCTCATGGCAGGGGGCTAGATGACCCACACATGCAATACAAGCTTGATTTTCTAGATCGGTTGGCTGCTACCACCGCAGAGCAGCTGGAAATGGACCCGGGGCTTGAAATCGCCCTGGTTGGCGACTTCAACGTTGCCCCCTTGGATTCAGACGTCTACGACCTAAGTCTTTTCGAAACCCACGTGTCAGAACCAGAGCGGGACGCCTTTGAAGCCTTCGAGCAGATTGGCCTTACCGACAAGGTGCGGGAACTAGTTCCTGACGTGTACACCTACTGGGACTACAAGGACCTGTGCTTCCCCAAGAACAACGGCATGCGAATTGATTTCATGCTCACCTCCGATGCTCTGACAGAGCGCATCGAGGCGGCATCAATCGAAAGAGATGAGCGCAAGGGAGAGCTCCCGAGCGACCACGTTCCGGTAATAATTAGGGTGAGTTAGCTATCTTCGTTGCAGCCACTGCTTTCGCTCAGTCGGAGAAAGTTTCTCAATGGAATATCTGAGCATCACTCTTGGCATCTGAGCTGCATATTCCTCCAGGAAATCGCGCAGCCTAGTTAGATCCTGCTTGCCCGCTTCCCGCAGCATCCAGCCAACGGCCTTATGAATCAGGTCGTGGTCGTGATTGATCAGCAGTTTTGCCAAGACATAGATCTGATCCAGTTCGAACTGCCTTATAAATGGCATGGTAAATATCACGGCGACCCTGGTATGCCAAAGAGTTCCTTTTTGGGCCAGCTCAACCAAGAAGTCGGTGGCATAGGGTTTGTCGACCAGCCAAGCCCCGATGCGATTTGCAGAACCGTCGACCAGATCCCAATTGTTCACTTTGCCCTGGTCTACAAACTTCAAAAAGAGATTGAATATTTCCTCTTGGCGGCCAGGGTCTTTTGCCTGCTCAAACTGATAGGTAAGAATTGCCAGGGCTGCAAACCGATGCTCATGCACTCGACTCTGAATCATTTTTTCGATCTCAACATCTGACAGCCACCGAAATGGTTTGGCGGCCAGGCGAATAATCGGGACCTTGATTCCAAGGAACTCATCGCCCTCACCATATTCACCTGGGCCGGCTTTAAAAAACCACTGCAGGGTTAGTGCGTGGGATGGGTTTGCCAGGGAATCTAGTTCAGCCATCAAATTCTGGGCTGTCAGCTCCAGCTCATTGCTATGCATGGTTNCTACGAAATCAGACTAGACCGAGACCGTCAAGTGGTCCTGATCCTGGGCAACATCAACCACAACCTGTGAGCCCTCAGAAATATCACCTGCAAGCAGCAAACTTGCCAATCGGTCATCAATCTCTCGCTGCATGAGCCTGCGCAAAGGTCTTGCTCCATAAACACGGTCGTAACCGTGCTCTGCCAACCACAATCTTGCAGCTGGAGTAACGCCGAGGGTTAGTCGCTTGTCTTCAAGCCTTGAAGTTAGCTTCTCGATGTTTAGATCGACAATGAAACCAAGCTCTTCAACGCTCAAAGCATCAAACAGCACNATGTCATCNAGCCTGTTTAGGAACTCNGGCTTGAATGCAGATCGAACCGTGTCCATCACCGCCTGAGACTTCTGATCGTCTGATAGCTCTGGATCGATCAAGAACTGGGAGCCCAAGTTTGAGGTCATGATCATGATCACGTTTCTAAAGTCAACGGTTCTGCCCTGGCCATCGGTTAGTCGGCCGTCATCAAGAACCTGGAGCAGCACGTCAAAGACCTCAGGGTGGGCCTTTTCGATTTCATCGAAAAGCACCACTGAATAGGGCCTACGCCTAACCGCTTCGGTCAGCTGACCACCCTCGCCATAACCGACATAGCCCGGAGGGGCTCCGATTAGCCGGCTGACGCTGTATTTCTCGCCATACTCGCTCATGTCAATTCGCACCATTGAGCGCTCATCGTCAAACAGGAAATGCGCAAGCGACTTAGCAAGCTCCGTCTTACCAACACCGGTAGGACCTAAGAACAAGAACGAGCCGGTTGGTCGGTCTGGGTCAGAGATTCCGGCTTTAGTTCTGCGAACCGCATCGCTAACTGCCTTTACGGCCTTTGATTGACCAATCAACCTCTTACCCAGTTCATGCTCTAGGTTTAGAAGCTTCTTGGATTCACCAGCAAGCAACCTTCCGGTTGGAATTCCGGTCCAGGCCGAAACAACCGCTGCAATTTCATCCTCGGAAACCTGATCGCCAACCATCCGGTCAGCAGACTGGGTTTCGTTTTCTGCACGCTCTGCTTCATTCAGCTCTTTTTCAAGCGCTGGAATCTCGCCATAGAGCAGCTTGGATGCTGCCTCTAGGTTCCCCTCGCGCTGAGCTCGCTCGGCTTGAATGCGGAGCGAATCCAGTTTGGTCTTTAGGTCACCAATTTTGTTGAGTTCGCTGCGCTCTTTTTCCCAGCGGGCATTGAGTTCATTTAGTTTTGCTTGCTTCTCGGCAAGGTCCTCCTGAAGCTTTTCAAGGCGCTGCTTTGAAGCATCGTCCTTTTCCTTCTTTAGGGCGAGCTCTTCAAGCTTTAGGCGCTCAACTGATCGCCTGAGCTCGTCGATCTCAACCGGAGCTGAGTCAATCTCCATGCGAAGCCTGGAAGCTGCCTCATCGACTAGGTCAATTGCCTTGTCTGGCAATTGGCGGCCGGTGATGTAGCGATTGGAAAGCGAGGCTGCAGCAACAAGCGCACTGTCTGCGATGGTGACCTTGTGGTGAGCTTCGTAGCGCTCTTTTAGACCGCGCAGGATTGCAACGGTGTCTTCTACTGATGGTTCACCAACAAAGACCTGCTGGAAACGGCGCTCAAGAGCAGAGTCTTTCTCGATTCGTTCGCGGTATTCATCCAGCGTGGTGGCACCAATTAGGCGCAGTTCACCGCGAGCGAGCATTGGCTTGAGCATGTTCGAGGCATCCATCGAACCTTCAGCCGCTCCGGCACCAACCAGGGTGTGGAGCTCGTCCACAAAAGTTATGACCTGTCCGTCAGAATCTTGGATCTCTTTTAGAACCGCCTTTAGCCGTTCCTCAAATTCACCACGAAACTTGCTGCCGGCGACCATCGCCGAGAGGTCAAGGCTGATTAGCGTCTTGCCCTTGAGGCTCTCTGGCACGTCTCCCGCCACAATTCTTTGGGCTAGGCCTTCAACCACCGCAGTCTTACCAACACCTGGTTCACCAATAAGCACCGGGTTGTTCTTGGTTCTGCGTGACAGCACCTGGCTCACCCTCCGGATTTCAGCATCCCTGCCGATAACCGGGTCAAGTTTTCCTGACCTTGCAACAGCGGTTAGGTCAATACCGAACTGTTCGAGTGCGCTTTTTTGCTCTTCTTGTTGTGGTTGTTGACTCATTTATCTCTTCCTCCACAAGACCACTGACCCGGAACGCTCTGGGCGCTGACCGGGATTTAGTCTTATTACTCCTTGATCTCCGGCGGCAAACACACGGTTTCCTGGCTGGCTCATTACTTGGTTCGCGAGCTCTCGCTCCAGATCTCGAACCCTTGCCTTCAAATCGGCATTTTCAGTCACGAGATCAAGCACCCGCTTGATCCCCTCGAGCGAAACGCCCTCGGCGCTCAGCTTTGCTACTTCTCTTAGTTTGGCAACGTCCTGCATCGTGTAGCGGCGAGACTTGCCTGAGGTTCTAGTTGGTGAAACCAGGCCCATCCGGTCATACTGGCGCAGGGTTTGTGGGTGCATGCCGCTTAGTTCTGCGGCAACTGAAATCACAAATAATGGTGTGTCTTCACTTATTTCCACAACCCCTCCTTACAGAAGTCCTGCCTTGCTGATGAGTTCTGCTCTTGGATCCTCTTCCGGGATCTCAGCGTCAAAAGCCTTCAGGGCCTCTTCGGCTTTCTTGTTGATTCTGTTTGGAACCAGAATCTCGACTGTTGCCAGCAGGTCTCCCTGTCTGCCATCGCCCTGAACACCCTTGCCCTTAACTCGAAGAGTTCGGCCGTTTGGTGTTCCTGGAGAGACCTTGAGCTTCACAGGCTCACCACCAAGCACTGGAACCTGGATTGTTGCGCCAAGCACCGCCTCGGTGAAGGTCACTGGAACCACAACCCGAACGTTGTCGCCGTCCCTGGTGAAAACAGGATGTGGCCTCACCTTGATGGTGACAACCAGATCTCCTGGCTGACCACCGTTAGGAGAGGCTTGACCCTTGCCCTTCAGCTTTAGTTTCTGACCATCCTGGATTCCTGCTGGAACCTTGAGGGTCACTGAATTGCCAGCAACGTTGAGCTTGATGTTGGTTCCCTGGATCGAATCAATGAAATCAATGCTGGAGGTTGTGGTTAGGTCTGAACCGCGCTGCGGTCCAAAGCCACCAAATCCTCCGCCACCGGGGAAACCGCCGCCCTGGAAGCCCCCGCCGCCGAACAGGTTCGAGAACACGTCTTCGAATCCGCCCTGGCCGCCGCGGCCGCCAGCTTGGAACCTAGCTCCGCCACCCATCGCCCGAACCGCGTCATATTCCTGACGCTGTGCCGGGTCAGAGAGCACGTCGTAGGCCTCGGAAATATCCTTGAACCTGGACTCAGCCGCCTGATCTCCTGGGTGAAGGTCAGGGTGGTTGTCCTTGGCAAGCTTTCGGTAAGCCTTTTTAAGGTCAGCGTCGGCGACGCCCTTTGTTACTCCCAGGATCTTGTAGAAATCCTTTTCTACCCAATCTTGTGACGCCATCTAACACCTCCTATTCGGCTGGTAAAAACACTGCGACCTTCGCCGGTCTCAGCAGTCGATCTTGAATCTTGTAGCCGGGTTCGATCACGTCTGCGACCTGTGGCTTGGTTACATCCGGGCTTGGGTTCTGCACGAGAGCGTCGTGGATTTCGGGATCGAAATCCTCTCCCTTTGCGCCAAATGAAACCAGGCCAAACTTTTCGCCGGCTGCCTTCAGCTTCTGAGCAACAGCTGCCATTGGNGTTCCCTCGGCCATGTCACCATGAGCCTCGGCNCGGGTTAGGTCATCAAGGGCTGGCAAGAATGCTCTGATCGCCTCTGCGATCGCCGCCTGGCGCTCCGCTCCGCGGTCTCGCTCAACGCGAGCGCGGTAGTTTACGAAGTCGGCCTGCAGTCGCTGTAGGTCCTGGAAAATCTCCAGCTCACGATCAACTGCATCCTTTTCGTCCTCGGAGATTTCCGGAGAGGGCTCAACCGGTGAGCCCTCCTCCTTCATCTCTTCAGTCTGGTTGCCCTCGTGATGCTGAGGGTCATCGTGGTGGATGTTGTCCTCAGGCATTACTTCTCGTCCTTGGTGTCTTCTGCCTCGTCGTCTTCAACAACTTCAGCGTCAACTACGTCCTCTTCAGGAGCTTGCTCGGCGGCCTCTTCACCCTCTGCGCTCTGGTTGGCATAGATTGCCTCGCCTAGCTTCTGGCTGGAAGTTGAAAGCTTCTCCTGAGCAGCCTTGACTGCTTCAGCGTCTTCACCTGCGAGCGCCGCCTTTAGTTCGTCGACATCGGCCTGAACCTCAGTCTTTACGTCCTCAGGAAGCTTGTCTTGGTTGTCCTTGATCAACTTCTCAGTTGAGTAGGCAAGCTGCTCGGCCTGGTTGCGGGTCTCAGCTTCTTCACGACGCAGCTTGTCTTCTGCTGCGTGCTCTTCGGCGTCCTTAACCATGCGCTCGATGTCCTCTTCAGACAGTGAGGATCCGCCGGTGATAGTCATTGACTGTTCCTTGCCGGTTCCCTTGTCCTTGGCTGACACGTGAACGATTCCGTTGGCATCGATGTCGAAGGTGACCTCAACCTGTGGGATGCCGCGTGGAGCTGGAGCAATTCCGGTTAGCTCGAAGTTTCCAAGTGACTTGTTGTCACGGGTGAACTCGCGCTCTCCCTGGAAGACCTGAATCGAAACACTTGGCTGATTGTCGTCAGCTGTGGTGAAGGTCTCGCTTCGCTTGGTTGGAATCGCAGTGTTGCGATCAATCAGCTTGGTCATGATGCCACCCTTGGTTTCAATACCAAGAGCAAGCGGGGTCACGTCAATAAGAAGCACGTCCTTACGCTCACCCCTGATAACACCTGCCTGCAGTGCAGCACCAACAGAAACAACCTCATCCGGGTTTACGCCCTTATTTGGCTCTTTTCCGCCCAGCAACTTAGTTACCAATTCGGTTACCGCTGGCATACGAGTTGATCCACCAACCATTACGACGTGAGCGATGTCGCCCACCTTCACTCCGGCTTCCTTGATGACATCTTCGAATGGCTTGCGAGTGCGCTCTAGTAGGTCCGAAGTCAGTGACTCGAACTGAGCCCTGGTTAGGGTCTCGTCTAGGTTCGCAGGACCCGCGTCAGTTAGCGACAGGTAGGGAAGCTGAATCGAGGTGGAAGTCGACTGGCTCAGTTCCTTCTTTGCCTGCTCAGCAGCTTCCTTTAGTCGCTGCAGGGCAATCTTGTCCTTGGAGACATCAACACCGGTGGTTTCCTTGAACTTGGTAACCAGGTGGTCAACTACTCGCTGATCCCAGTCGTCTCCGCCCAGGCGGTTATCACCCGAGGTCGAACGAACCTGAATGGTTGAGAACTCATCGTCCTTACCAACCTCAAGCAATGAAACATCGAATGTTCCACCACCTAGGTCAAACACCAAGATCAGCTCGTCTTCCTTACCCTTGTCCAAACCATAGGCAAGTGCTGCTGCGGTTGGCTCGTTGATGATGCGAAGTACGTTTAGGCCCGCGATCTCACCGGCTTCCTTGGTTGCCTGACGCTCAGCATCGTTGAAGTAAGCAGGAACTGTAATTACTGCGTCGGTTACAGACTCACCCAGGTAGGTTTCTGCATCGCGCTTTAGCTTCATCAAGATTCGAGCGGAAATCTCCTGCGGGGTGTATTCCTTTTCCTCAACCTTGAACTTCCAGTCGGTTCCCATGTGGCGCTTGACCGATGAAACGGTCCTGTCCACGTTGGTAACTGCCTGGCGCTTCGCGGTTTCTCCAACTAGGACGTTGTCGTCCTTGGTGAAAGCAACAACCGATGGGGTTGTCCTGAATCCTTCTGCGTTTGAAATAACCTTTGGCTCTCCAGCCTCCAGCACGGTTACCGCGCTGTTGGTGGTTCCCAGGTCAATACCTACTGCTCTACCCATTTGTTTCTCCTTTTCTAATGAAATCTTTAGGTCTTGAAGTGATTCTTGTGACTTAAGTTGAGTCACATGCACTCAAGTCTTGTTAAGTGCAACAGAATTGTCAAGAATCCATTCCTGAAAGTTGAGTGTGAATGACTCAAGTTTGCGTCTAACAACATGACACATCAATTGTTTACCTTCCGCTATTCACCGATTCACGTTTAGTCGCTAGCCTGTTGGCATGACCAACAATGACGTTGCACCAGCTCGGCCAAAAGGAACATTCTCGTGGGCACTATGGGACTGGGCATCACAAGCCTTCCCGACGGTAGTCACCTCATTCATCTTCGGACGTTACATAACCAGTGAATTCTTCGCTCCTGCCGGTTACTCCATAGAGGAAGCCGGACAATACACAGCCTTCTGGCTTGGTATCTCCGGCGTCATCGCCGGAGTGCTGATTGCTATGATTGCCCCGATTGTCGGGCGTCGGGCCGACACCTCAGGCCGCAAGAAGTTCTGGCTGATGGTCAACACCTACCTCTTTGCCGGAACCATCGGACTGATGTTCTTCGTAGCACCCTCGAGTGACTTCTTCTTCTTCGGCCTGGTGCTGCTTGCAGCCGGAGGAATTTTCTTTGAGTTCGCAACCGTGAACTACAACTCAATGCTGAATGAGGTTGCTAGGCCACACGAGCGCGGCAAGATCAGTCAGCTTGGTTGGGGCCTTGGTTACATCGGAGGCATCATCCTGTTGGTGGTTGCACTCTGGATTATTCAGTTTGGAGGCGCTGAGCTCTTGGGGATTCCGGACTCAGATGCGCTGTCGGTTCGAGTTGTAATGGTGATCAGCATGTTCTGGGTGATTCTCTTCTCGATTCCACTGATGCTGAGGGTTCCAGAAGCCAAGGCAATTCCTGGAACTGAAAAAGAAAGCGTGTTCGCTGCCTACCAGAAACTGTTTCGCTCGCTTCGAACGATGGGCAAGGAAAACCCGAACCTGCTGAAGTTTTTGATTGCCTCCGCTGTTTATCGTGATGGGCTGAACGGTGTCTTCGCCTACGGCGCGGTCCTTGGCGGAATTGCCTTTGGTCTGGATTTGACCCAAATCATACTTTTCGGAATAGCCGCAAACTTGGTGGCGGGAATCGGAGCCTTTGTTGGCTCAGCTTTCGAGGACCGGGTTGGTTCTAGGAAGATCATTTTTATCTCCCTGGTTGGCGTGATTCTTGGTGGCGCTGGAGTGTTTGCTTTTGAGAGCGCTGGAACCATTGCCTTCTTTGGTTTTGGTTTGTTCCTGTGCACCTTTGTCGGTCCTGCTCAGGCGGCCTCGAGAACCATGATGTCGAGGCTTTCAGCCGATGACAGGCAGGGTGAGGCCTTTGGTCTTTATGCAACCACTGGACGCGCCGTGAGTTTCTTGGCCCCAGCTGCGTGGACCATCTTTGTTGGTCTGTTCTCTCCGATCTACGGAATTATTGGATTGATGCTTATTTTGGTGATCGGATTGCTGTTGCTGATTTCTGTTAGGGCAGAGGCTGCGCCACAAGCCGCTATGTAACTTTCCTCTACATTCTGTAGAATAGGGTTCATGTCAAAACGCAAGCAGGGAGAGCTCGAGTCAGCAATTATGGGCTGCCTCTGGGATCGACCAGCAGGCCTGAGTTCGCAGCAAATTTTGGCCCTACTGGGCGATGATGAGCTGGCAATCACCACGGTATTGACCGTTCTTTCCAGGCTGAGCGACAAGGGTCTGGTTACAAAAGAACAAGACAGCGGCAGGAAACTGTTGTTTGTTGCCACCAAGACCAGAGAGGCGCACACCGCGTCGCTGCTGCTGGATGCGGTTCAGCAATCGAATAACCCGGCTCTTGTTTTCTCACACTTCGCCAGCTCGCTCTCGGCTGACCACCTTCAAAAACTAAAAGCATCCTTAGACCAGTAGTCTTCGAATATGGAGAGATTTCTCTACCTGCTGATTGTGCTGATCGAGTGGGTGATGCTGGTGACTGTCGCGGCACCGATGTTCTTTGCTGGCCGCTTCAATAAATACCCAAGCCTTGGAATCTGGCTTTGGTTCACTAGCCTGCTCTCGGCAATCCTGGCAACTGCAGTAGCCGTTGCGATTGCCACCATTTCAATCTTTATTACCTGGCAAAACCTCTCCAGCGATCAAAACCTATTGTTCATGGTTGCCTTCAGTGTTGCGCCCTGGGTATTGCTCGGGGTTGCCGGCATTTTGTTGGCGCTTGCCAATCAGCGACTAGCTCCGCTGTTCGCCCTTGGCCAGAGGGTGGATCCGCTTGTAGACCTTTTGGCCAGGGAAATAATGGAGTATCGACGGGCAAAAATTGTTGAGCTGGAAATTCCAGGTTATTTTGCCCTGACTAGAGACAGAACCATCTACCTGTCAAAGAGCGTCTTTGAGTTGCCAGCCAAGCAACTTGAGGCGATCTTGCGGCATGAATATGGCCACATCAAACTCGGGCACCAGAACCTAAAGAAGTTTGCCTACTTGATCTATCAGCTGCTGCCATGGGTGGCGGCCTCTAGAGCATTGGTTTATGAGATTGATCGGCTCAGTGAACTAAGCGCTGACAACTACGCGCTCAAACGCGTCTATTCAAAAGACCTGAATGAGGCCAGAAGGCTATTTGGCTAGTGGCTCGTTGCCGGTGTCGGTGATGTGGAAGTTCAGGTGGCTTCTGGAGGCGGTTGGCCCACGCTGTCCCTGATATCTAGAACCATAGGCGGAGCTGCCATAGGGGTTCTCGCTCGCACTTGAAAGCTGGAAGAAACACAACTGACCAATCTTCATGCCTGGCCAAAGCTTGATTGGCAGCGTCGCCACGTTCGAGAGCTCCAGGGTGACATGACCCTCAAAGCCCGGGTCCACAAACCCTGCGGTTGAGTGAGTCAAAAGACCTAATCTTCCAAGCGAACTCTTGCCCTCAAGCCTTGCTGCGATATCATCTGGCAATTTCACGTATTCAAAAGTTGAACCGAGCACAAATTCACCCGGGTGCAAAATAAAAGCCTCATTGCTTTCAACCTCGACAAACCGAGTCAAATCATCCTGCTGTTCACGAGGATCAATGAATGGGTACTTGTGGTTATCAAACAGCCTGAAGAAGCGATCCAGCCGGACATCGATGCTGCTTGGCTGCATCAAATCAAGGCTCAGTGGCTCTAGTCCGATGCGGCCAGTTTCTATTTGGGCTCTGATGTCTCTGTCTGAAAGCAGCATGGTCTCAAGGTTACCTATTCGAACCAGGTTTCTTGGCAAACCCAGGCAAACTAGTGGGTGAGGTTCACCTTTTTATAGATTCTTGTCAGCCACTTCGGTGCCCACCAGTTGGCAGCACCGAACAGTCGCATTAGCGCCGGCACCAATAGTGCTCGAACGATTGTGGCATCAATCAGGATCGCAAACGCAATTCCAAACCCAAGCATCTTCATGATCGAAACCCCGGATGAGGCAAAGGAACCGAAGGTGACCGCGAGGATAAAGGCCGCGGCAGTAATGATTCGTCCGGAGCGCTGCAGACCAATGGCAACTGAGTTGACGGTGTTCATACCGGCATCATGCTGCTCCTTGATTCTTGAGAGCAGGAACAACTCGTAGTCCATCGACAACCCGAATGCCACAACCGCGACCATCACCAGCGAGGAGGTGTCGATGGTTCCGGTGACCGAGTATTCACCGAGCAACCACTGCAGGTGGCCGTTTTGGAAGACGTAGCTCAAAACACCAAGGATTGCTCCGAGCGAGAGCACATTCAGCAAAATCGCTTTCAGTGGCAGCAGCACACTGCCGGTGAACAGGAACAGCAAAATGTAGGTAGAAACAAAGATCCAGAGCGCTGCCAGCGGCAGTGCCTGCTCAATTCCCTGCTGAGAGTCGGTGTAGTAGGCACCACCACCGCCAATCAGAACCTGATCCAGGTTGCTGTCCAGCCCTCGCAACGAAACTGTTTGCTCCAACCCCTCTGGGCTTCTTGGTTCCAAATCAGTAATCGCATTGATCCTGACCCAGGATGTGTCCTGATCAGTTGGCACAATCGCGACCCGAACAATATCTGGCTGGTCCTGGAGCTGGTCCAGATACTCATTCACAGCGCTGTCACTGCCCTGAACCAGGATTTCGATGGGTGATGACTCTCTGCCATCAAATCGCTCTCGCAAAAGATTTGAGGCCACCAATGCGGGGCTCTCCTTCGGCAGCACTCGGTCGTCAACCTGACCAAAAACAGCATCGGTTGAAAGTGAGAACATTCCGGAAAGACCAAGGACTGTGACAAACAAAATTGGCAGGGGCCGGCGCATCGTGAAGCGAGCGATCTTTTCCCAAACTCCCTTGTCCTTTGGCGTTAGGTCACGCCTGAAGACCCTGATTGAGTTGACTTTGTCTCCGATCAGGCTGAGCTGAGCTGGAACAGCAATCGCAGCACCGACAACCGCGATGGTGACCACCGTGAAGCCGGCCAGGGCAAAGGATTGCAGGAAGTACTGCGGGAAAAACCACATCGACAGCATCACTAGCGCAACGGTTAGTCCTGAGAACACCACGGTCTTTCCGGCAGTAGCGACCGTTATTGCCGTTGCCTCTTCAACACTCTTGCCGGCTGCCCGTTCCTCCCGGAACCGGTTCACAACCAGCAGGCTGTAGTCAATTCCGAGGCCAAGACCGAGGCCCGTAATCAGGTTCAGCGCAAAGATTGAAACGTCTGTGAAGTTGCTAACGCCCCACACCACAAAGAATGAACCAACGATTGCAAGACCACCCACAAACAACGGCAGCCCTGCTGCAACCAGCGAGCCGAATACGAAAATAAGCAGAATCAAAACAATTGGAATCGCGATGGTTTCGGCTCGAATCAAATCTGACTCAATGGTTTCATTGATGGCCTTGGTGACAGCACCAAAGCCAGCTATGTGAACCTTGGCACCTTGATAGTCACCGGTGAACTCATCCACAATTGTTGCCACGGCCTCGGTTTGACTGATCCCGTTTTCTAAATCAACCAGCAGATAAATCAGCTTGCCGTCGGCAGAAACCAGTGATGCCGGAGAGCCGAGCGTGTAGTAGTTGAGCACCGACTTTACGCCCGAAACCTTACTCAAATCATCAGACAGTGAAGTGACCAGCTCGAAATACTTTGGCATGCCGTCGGCATTTAGGTCGTTGGCCTGACCGGGAAGATCTGCCAGCACGATTACCTCGGCTGGATCGACTGCGAACTCGGAGCCAAGCAGCTCTGTGACAGTCGCCGAATCAGAGTTTGGGTTGTCGTAACCGCCGCCCTTTAGGTTTCCAAAGACCTGAAATCCCCAAACACTGCTGAGTGCAATCAGGCCAATGAAGCCAAACAGCACCCATTTGGCATGCCTGACTATGAAATGTCCAAGAGCTAACATCTGTTTCCTATATTCCCCACCTGTGTTGCCAACCAAAAACTTCGTGGCAAGATTTCCCTATGTTCAAAAAACACAGGATTCGATCCAGAATTTATTTCACAATCGCAGCTTTGGGATTGATCACGGCATGGTGGTTCAATGCCATGGCTGTCTTCCAAGAAGCAGACTACCTCAGGGCTTGGTTTGGCTCATATGTGGATTGGGTCCTCTCTTTAGATCTATTGATTGTTGGTGCCGGTGTGATCACCTTCATGTTGGTGGAGGCTAAACGGCTTGGCATGAAGCGAGTTTGGATCTACTTCCTACTTTCTGGTTTCACTGCCATGGCCTTCACCTTCCCACTGTTCATGGCTTTTAGAGAGCGAAAGCTGTTGCAGCTGCGGCTTGCTGGAGGCAGCATCGAGCGCTACGAATTCGACAACCACATCGTTGACGTTTGGCTGCCCGCAGACCTAAACCCAAAGACCCCGGTGCTTCTAATGCACGATGGCCGCAATATTTTTGATGAAAAAGACTCCTACACCGGTAAGACCTGGGAGGTTTTGCCTGCGATTCGTGATGAGGTTCGGGGTCCAAAGCCGGTTGTCATTGCACTTTGGGGCTTTAGTGACCTAACCCGACTGCGTGAGCTTGCCCCACAAAAGATCTTGGATAACCACCAGGAAATTTGGGATGGCATGCCTGCCGAGTATGCCGACGCCCCCGGTGAATCTATGGGCGATGCCTATGTGTCGCTGATGGCGGATGCGATCTTGCCCTTCGTTGCCGACAAACACGGTCTCGAGCTGCACCCTGACCGAACCGCGGTCATGGGCTCATCAATGGGTGGGTTGATGTCACTTTATGCACTCGGACAACGACCTGAGGTTTTTGGAACGGCAATAGCCTTTTCAACCCACTGGCCATTTGGTGGCAATGACATGGTGAATGAGCTAACCGAACTATTGCCAGATGCCAGCAGTCACAGAATTTGGACCGACACCGGCACCATTGAGCTTGATCAGTACTACCCGCCTTTCCACAAGGCTGCGGTTGAGAAGATTCAAGCTCGAGGTTACTCGGAGCCAGATTCACTTGTTGCCGCCACCTACCCAAACACTGGGCACCACGAAAGCTACTGGGCTAGAAGGGTGGCAGATGCTCTGAACTGGTGGCTAAGGGCTCCTGATCGAGATCAGGGGTAGTGCTGGCACCGGACATGAACCTCACCACGTCCTTATCAACCATCACATCTCGAATCAGAATCGCGCGGGTCAAATAAAGGCCGGTGAGTGCACGCACTCGGCTGAGCGCAACATAGGTTTGGCCCGGCGAAAAAGCACCCCTGCCCATGTCAATTTGAACCTCATCATAGGTTTGGCCCTGTGACTTGTGGATGGTGACTGCCCAGGCAAGCCGCAGCGGAATCTGCTTGAACTCAGCCAGGGTTACCGGAACCAAAACCTCTTTGGTTTTGCCGGTTGCCTCATCAAAGTCTTCTTCAACTTCATAGCGAACCTTTTCCCAGGTCGCCGGTCCAACCTCAAGCTCTTCGCCATCAACGTCGACCACCACCAGGCCGGACTTGGGAAGGGCAACGATTCGGCCGATGGTTCCGTTCACCCAGCGCCTAACCATCGCACCATTGGTCCCCTTGGTGCTGGAGGCATCATCGTTCTTGATGAACATCACCTGCGCGCCGACCTTTAGGGCCAGGTCGGTTTCGGCAGGCAATGCCCTGCCGAATGCCTTCTCGGCGCCTTCGGAGTAGACGGCCCTGAATACCTTTGG
>JGI26088J50261_1000045_pt1 | contig 74045 bp, 71 predicted proteins | sample SaaInl1SG_22_DNA_FD_50261 | JGI IMG/M metagenome (IMG submission 50261)
TGATCTGTCGAAGTCTCCAAACTCACAGGCCCCCCCGCACCAAATGACGGCGAAAAACCGGCCATTTCAGCCGACGCGAGCGGTGTTCGCTCAATCGTGGCATAAGTACGAGTGAGTGTTTCAGTCATCACGTCATGCAGTGTTTGCATTGATTCCGACTGCTTCCGATAGGCCTCTGTGAGATCGCCAGCCACATCGGCAAACCAAGGTCGGACGTCGTCAAGTCCATCGGGTGGTCGATGTCCTGAGATTTTCGAGACGGATTTCGACAGGCTCATGATCAACTCAGCAAGATCGGAGTTCTCCGAATCAACAGCATCGATACGCGCTTGTAGTGCATCACCAAACCACGCAACAAACTCAGCGTGATCGGCTGGAGCAGTCTGTGCAACTGACGATTGACTTAACTGCCTAATCGTTTGCATTTGCTGGGTCAACGTCTCGTTCTTCGCCACTTCGGCTTCAAACTGCCTTCTCAACTGATAGACATTTTTCTGATCAGCCTGCAGTTGCTGCACAAATGCCTGATTCTTCACGATGGTTTCATCAAGCGTTTGACGCACTTCAATCAAATTTTGGTGGTTCACCGAAAACCCAATTGATGCAATCACCATCCAGGCACACAGCGCCACGCTACATGACACAAGTGCAACTTGATGCCACGTTTTGAGGACCACATAGGTTGTGTCCGACCCAGAACGAATGATTAACGATCGCTCTGGAAAGTGGCTGATGAACTGTGTAATCCAGGTCAATTGCATGCAGGTCGTGATTCCAAAATCTCAAGAGAAGCCGCGAACGCTCTTAAACTATCTAAACGAGTCCGCGATCCTCCCGCATTGTTGGCCAGAATTCTGGCGGATTCAACCTCCGATTAGGCTAAGGCAGAAGTTCTCTGACGCTCGGGCTGAGCGACACGCGCGATGTACGCCCTATGAAGTTAAAATTTGTAAAACCAACGGCCGCATTCGTTCGCATCACTTGCGATCGACTCACTCCACTCCATGCAAAGTCGCGCCGATCCACTCCACGCGCTATCGAACGGACCAACTGCGCACTGACCAGATCCAATACGACAACTGAGTCAGTCACTCCGAGTCTTGCGGAGCGCTCAGAAAACCGCACAGTGATCAACTCACAGCCCTGTCCAACGAGGTCTTGGATTACTCGCATTTGATGGGCCCCGCTGACGCGGGTCAATGCGCCCAATTGACGCTCACACACCATCGCCTGCACTGTATTGCTGACCGCCAATAATGACGCCATCGACAGTAGGCACATCCAATGTCCAAAGTTTTTACGATTCATGGTAAATCTATCGACAGATTGGTCGATTACTTAACCACGAGAAATCAACGGAGTTCGCATGAAACGGTTAATGTCGGGAGTGTTTCTTGGCCTGTGTTTGTTGCTAAGCGCGAAGACTTGGGCCTATTCAGGGGAACTTTGGTTATCGCAAGCCAATACGAAGTTCGGGGAACCCGCCAGTATGCTGGCACATGGTTTTCTCGCCGGCGTAGTCCACAGTTGGAACAACCGACGCGAAGAACGTTTCCCGAAACTCTGCTTCGACGCACCTCCGGAAACGCTGCAAATTCGCAACCTCATGACAATCGTTAAAGACTACATCGCAGCAGAGAGCCCAGACCTAGAGGCCCCGGCGCAGGGGATTATTCGGGTTGCGATGATGGCGCGCTTTCCTTGTCGCTAGAGCTGTTTGTCAGACAGAATCACTTCACGACGGTGCTCGTGATACGCACGAAGAACCGGCGCAGCGACCTTCGCACAGTGTAGGGTCTCGTCTCCTGATTGCATAATCAGAGTACGTCGGTCGAGTGTTCCAAAATCAAAGCCCAACCGATCCATCAATCGGTACTGGTCTACCGTGGTCTCTATCACGACGGCTACGGGATACGTGACTGCCTCCATCGCATCAAATCGCCAAAGCGTCAGCTCCATGTCTGGATATCCCACCTGCATCACGTATTGATGCTCCACCGGCCCCAACAGCTCAGAGGGTGCAGTGTTCGGTGAACACTCCAGAGCATTGAAGTCATCCCGTGTCTCCTCAGACACGACATGTTGCCAGGCGTTTTCGCGGTCGTTGAGTTGGACGACAAATAAAAACGCATCACGTGTAGTGAGTTCGTCGGGTTCGCCATATCCCGCCAAGAATTGCATCAGTTGCGCCTGAGTATCGACACCCATAAACCCTGCGTTGCGAAGCCCCTTAGGGACCGCATCCCCATCGCCGCCATCCTGCAATACGCGCATCGCCTGACCCAGCTGCCGCACAAAGGCATTAGGCTTCTGCAGCGCAATTTGTGTTAGGTACTGTGCCTCGGTTGGCGTTTCAATAGCCTCCAGCCGGGAGATGTAACTCTCGCGTTCCGCCGTTGGGACATAGGCCATATCGTCGCGATAATAACTGGAAGCAACTACCCATGTGGAACAACACATACCGAGAACAAATGTAGCGATCACTTTCATAATTGAACCATACCGAACAGCACCTCACTTCGCATCTTTTGATCAGTCTGAAAGCTCACCAAGGCGCTCAGCCACCCCTGGGTTCAAGGAAAATGTACGCGGTCTGACATGAATCCTGAGCACATCCATCACAGCCGTCAGTGCATCGACGCGACCCCGTTTTTTATCATTGGTGTCCACCCGTCGCCATGGGACTATCGAGCAGCTTTGCGTGACGCGATCAATGGCTGCCGAGTAGGCCGGCCAATGTTTCAGACTATCCAAATCAGCAACGGTCAACTTCCAGCGCTTATCAGGTCGCTCTGCACGTCGTTTGAGACGTGTTTTTTGGGTCGATTGACTGATGTCCAAAAACAATTTCAACACGTGAAATCCGTTGGCTAACAACATTTCCTCAAATTGATTGATCTCGGCCACACTGCTGTCATACAACGACTCACTCAGCCCATGCTCGACCGACTCCACCAATAAACGGCCATACCAAGACCGATCAAAAATGGCGATCTCGCCAGCCTTCGGAAGACGTTGCCAAAAACGCCATAAAAATGGGTAGGCAGCCTCCTGACTTGTCGGTGGACCGATTGGGTGGACGCGGAAACCGCGCGGGTCCCAGGCGTACGAAAGTTCACGTATAAGGCTGCCTTTGCCTGCGGCATCGAACCCCTCTACAACAATCACGACCTTGAGTCCCTGACGGAGAACGGCAATTTGTGCCGTACGCAGAGCTTCGCGCAGAGCAATGAGTTGATGTTCGTACTCTGTCACGTTCATCGACTTGCGTCCTCAATCAGTGCGTGGGAAAGACTACCAAGTGCTCGATATCCAGAGTGACACCGATTTTCTCTCCGATAGCATGGTTGTGATGCGAAGGGGCAAAACAACCCAACACGATCCCGTTATCCAGTCGAACCTCGTATAAATGATGAGCGCCTCTGAAGTGCTTGCCAACCAGCGTCGCGTGATAGTCCGAATCATCATCGTGAATCAAATCATCTGGCCTCAGGAATAATTTGACCAGACTGCCATTCGCGAACTCGAGATCGGTGTCATTGGTCAAAATGCCCAGCGGGCTATCAACCGCCCGTGGACCAACAATAACCGCATCCACCATCTCTCCAGGACCCACAAACTGGGCGACAAATGGACTGGTAGGCTCATGGTAGAGCTGGTAGGGCGTATCAAACTGGCAAATGTGGCCATCATGGATCACGGCAATACGGTCCGCAAAATCAAACGCCTCGCGTTGGTCGTGGGTCACCAAAAGTGAACAGATGCCATCACTTTTCAGGATGGTCCGTACCTCGCTCGCCAAACGACTCCGCAACTCGGTATCAAGCCCAGAAAACGGTTCATCCAGTAACAACAAGTTGGGCTTTGGTGCCATGGCTCGCGCCAATGCAACACGCTGTTGTTGGCCACCGGATAATTCGTGCGGGTAGCGGCTTTCAAGCCCCGGAAGCCCAATCAACTGCAACAGTTCGGAGACCCGCGCTCGACGGCTGCTTTCAGGCCAACCGGTCAGACCAAATTCAATGTTCTCAGCAACCGACAGGTGCGGGAACAAGGCTATGTCTTGAAACACCATCCCCACTCCGCGCGCCTCAGGAGGCATCGTCTGGGTTGTCGATGCCAAGAGCTGGTCGTCGAGCCAGATTTCACCGGAGTTCAACGACTGGAAGCCTGCGATTGCGCGAAGCAATGTGGACTTACCACATCCACTAGGACCCAGAAGACAACCCAGCTCCTGGGGCTTAAGGGTCATCGAGAGGTTTTTTATCACCGCGGTCTTGTCGTAGGTGAGCGAGACATCACGAATTATCAGTGCAGCGTTATCCAACAACTACTCCTTACTAACCGAACGATTCAGCCATATCACCGGCAACAGACCAACCAAAACAATCAGTAACGATGGCGCTGCCGCATCGATAAGCCGCTCTTCACCGGCCAGCGCATAGGCTTTTACTGCCAACGTATCAAAGTTGAAAGGTCGAAGCATGATGGTTGCTGGCAACTCCTTCAAGATGTCGACGAAGCAAACTAAGATCGCGGTCAACACAGACCCTCGCATCAAGGGCACATGAATGGATTTCAATACCCCCATTTGCGAGAGTCCCAAAAGGCGGCCGCTGTGGTCTAGGCTGGGGCGAATACGCGATAAACCACTAAATACATTGCCATTGGCAACCGCAAGAAAACGAACCACATAGGCAAACACCAACGCAAAAATGGTTCCAGATAAATACAGACTCGGAGCCACACCAAAGGGCTGGAGCCGATCAGAAATCCAATGGTCGATTGCCGAGAATGGGAGCAACACCCCAATCGCAATGACCACTCCCGGAAGCGCGTAGCCAAGTCCAACAAGCACAGTCAAGTGAGACAGCCATTTCGACGGGTACAGTCGGTTGGCGTAGGCCACCATTAACGCGACCGCGACAATCAGGACCGATGATCCACCGGCCAACACGAAGCTATTCAATGTGACTGCCCATAGGGACTGCAACTCAGCGAAAAACGCAGTCCAATACACCAACAGACTGGTTGGAATCAAAAATCCGAAGCAAACCGGCAAGAAACAGAGTGTTTGCGCCAGCAATGCGCGTGATCCACTGATGTGAAGACTGGCTTGATTGAGCTTTCGCAGACGATCGGAATAGTAACGCACGCGGTACCGAGACAGCCGCTCAAAAACCACTAAAACCACGACAAAACTCAAAAGCACGGAACTCAATTGCGCCGCGCCCACCGCATCGCCGAAGCCATAATAGGTCCGTACGATTCCAGTAGTGAAAGTTTGCACCCCGAAAAACTGCACAGTCCCAAAGTCTGCCAAGGTTTCCATCAAGGCCAAGAGTGTTCCGGCGGCAATGGCAGGCCGCGCCATCGGAATCACAACGCGACGAAACACGGACCACCGGGTTTGCCCAAGCGTGTAAGCGGCCTCCATGAGGTTCGCGGATTGATCTAAAAATGCGGCCCGCGCCATCAAATACACATAGGGGTAGAGCACCAAGGACAACATCAGTGCCGCACCTGGCAATGACTTCAGGTTCAGTATCGGAGCCATTAACCAGTCAGGAGCATTGGATTCACGCATCCAAGTTAAGACAGGACCCGCGTAATCCAAAACACCGGTGTAGGTATACGCCAGTATGTAGGCAGGATAGGCCAGAGGTAACAACAAAAGCCATGACAACAGATCGCGACCGGGGAACCGATAAAATGAAATCATCCAAGCCGCAGGCACACCGATGGATATCACCCCAACCGCGACAAGCAGAGATAACAATAGGGAGTTACCCGCATAACGTGCCAGCAGCGTGTCGGCCAAGTGTGCCCACACCTCCGATTCACCAGCGAACAAAAATCCCAATACGACAGCAATGGGCAAGGCCACGCAGAGCGCGGCCAAAACAGTAGAGATGAGAAAGCCGTTTGGCCGCGGAAGGCGCAAACGGCTTGTCTTATATGAGGCTGTTATTACTGCCAACCGGCTCGATCCATAACCATCACTGCACGGCTGTTATTGGTGCCCAAAACACCCAGATTCAACGCATCGGCTTTGAACGATCCAAGTGATTGAATAGTGTCTGACAATTTGGCCGATTCTACCGCAGGGTATTCGTGATTGATTTCGGCGTAATAAGCTTGCGCCTCATCAGACACCATGAATTCCAAAAGTTGNATTGCCTGTTGTGGATTCTTTGCATGTTTTGTTATGCCTGCACCGGAAATGTTGACGTGCGTGCCTCGGTCGTTTTGATTCGGCCAGAATACGGCCAATGAGCGGATCACATCCTGATCTTCTGGCTTCTTAGAATCCAACAACCGCCCATAATAGTATGTATTCGCGATCGCTAAATCGCACTGGCCTGCGGCCACTGCACGGAGTTGATCCGTGTCACCGCCTGTTGGCTTACGCGCAAAATTAGGCACAAAACCTTTGGCCCAGGTTTCTGTCGCTTGCTCGCCGTTGGCCTCTATCATTGAGGCAACCAATGATTGGTTGTAAATATTGCCACTGGAACGAATGCAAACTCGTCCTTTCCACTCAGANTCCACTAATGCTTCGTATGTGGAAAGTTTTGACGCATCCACACGGTCCTTTGCATAAAAAATTGGCCGTGCACGAACTGTGAGGCCAACCCACTGTCGGTCAGAATCCATGTACTTTGGTGGCACGCGACGCTGCAATAACTCACTATCTATCGAGGTTAAGACACCTGCTTGTTTCGCCCGGTGCAAGTTGCCGGCATCAACCGTAATCAACACATCGGCTGGGGTCGCCGCGCCTTCCGCGCGAATCCGCGTCAAAAGTTCTTCGGCCTTGCCAGTGATTAGATTAACTTGGACGCCAGTGCGCTCCTCAAACTGTTCAAGCAAAGGGGCGATCAAAGCATCCTGGCGGGCAGAATAGACATTCACTTCTGCGGCGGATGCCGGCATCGCAATCAACATCATGGCCATGCTGGCCCATAAGGTCTTCAAACGCATTTTTCTCTCCTGCTAAATTGATGGAGAGAGTATATGGCATGTAAATTTAAATGCAACACATTCGCATTTAGGTTTGGGCGCAAATTGCATGGTGTTCAGTCGAGGGAACTCCAGCCGATACCCACCAAACGATTCTCGCGGAATAAATAGGCACGCAATGAGTCGACTCCGTCCTTCTGACCACGGAAATACAGAACGTCATATATTTCGCCGCCTTTCACGTAGTTCTCCGTCAATGACCTGCCATCATCGACCTGAACCGATGGGCCCAGAATCCGAAGCACCTCCTCCATACTCTGCCCAACATCGACCCCAGAGAAGTCCAAATTGCTCGAATTGATCATTCCAGCATCCGACACCTCAGCGTCCGCCACGTCTGACTGTGTCGATTGTAAATTCCATGACTCGGGCAACATCGAACACGAGGCCAAAATCAAAGACACACTAAAAATCACCGCTAACCGCATCATGAATCACTCACTTTGTTGTTTGTCCTATTGAACCTCATCTGCCGTCCGATGTCTCGGCTGTAGATGAAATCAACTGGCCTGCAATCCACACCGATTTCAAGCCATTGGCATCCCAAAGCAAAAGATCAGACTCTGCACCCACTGCGACTTTGCCTACAGTGGACAAGTCAAGCCATTGCGCCGGCCGCCCACATGCCATCGCAACAATTTCTGGCCAATCCAAGCCAAACCTCAACAATGTCTCGATGGTTGTTGATGCGGTTGACGCACTTCCCGCCAGCGTCCCGTCGGCTAACCGCACTGCGCCATTCGCCTTGAAAACACAGTGCGACCCGAGCCGGTATTCGCCATCGGGCATGCCAGAAGCTGCTGTTGCATCCGTCACGCCATACAGTTTGGCCACTTGATTCCGCGCCAATTGGAAGGCGGGCGCCTCAACATGTAATCCGTCACAAATAATTTCAGAGAATTCAGCATGTTGCAATGCAGCGAGCGCGACTCCAGCCTGCCGATGTGTCACCCCGGTCATGGCATTGAACAGATGGGTCACCCCATGTCCTGAGCACAACAATGCTTCGGCACAGTGATAAGCACATCCGGAATGACCGATTTGTAACCGGACGCCGAAAGACGCCGCCAACGGAGGAATCAAGCCATCCGGGTCTTGTTCTGGCGCATAGGTCATCACGCGAACAACACCGGTTTCAAACCAAGACCGCAGCTCTTGCGTATCCACTGGCCGTGTTTTTTCTGGTTGCGCGCCTAGCTTTTGTGCACTGAGATATGGACCTTCCAAGTGCACACCATAGCAGCGTGCCTCGTTGGCTTGCCGATCGGCCATCACCCGCGCTGCCGCCGCCAAGACAGTGTCAATTGCATCACGCTCCGCAGTGACAGTCGTTGCCAAAAAACCTGTCATGCCAAACTGGGCGTGAGTGCTGGCCAATTGACGTATACCAATTTCACCGTCCATCACATCACCACCGCCTCCGCCATGGTTATGCCAATCAAGCACTCCAGGCAAAATCCAGTGTGATGGCGCATCTGCGATGGGCTCGATTTCCAAAATCTGATCGGCGAAATGCACACGAGCGGGCACAACGTACCCATCCATCACCACCTGACCTTCAATTGCTGCCATCTGTCGACCACCTCTCAATAGCGAGCCTGACAAGCCCAGACGCTTCCAACCACAGCCCATCGAGTGCATCACCCTTGGCGGAGACAATGGGTAACCCTTGGGCGCGCAATCGATCTTGGTAACAAGGCGTTAGCCCTCCCACCAAGGCGATCGGCAATTCTGCCGGTAACCCTTCAAGTGTTTCCAACAGCGCGGCTGTACCTTCTGCAACGATCTGTTGCGCCAACGCAGAGCCTGAATCAGCCAACAAAAAAACGTGAGGAGCCAACGCGGCAAATTCAGCAGGGGTCGCCTGCTGTCCAAAGGACACCCAATCTGCGAGCCCCGGGCCAATGCCGAAGGCATCGATCACTGCCTGAACCCCGTCACTCTCGATACCTCGGTCCGCCTGATGTGCCAGAATTTGTAGCATTCGGCGACCAATCCAAGCGCCACCACCGGCATCACCCAGCACAAACCCAAGGCCACCCCGCCGATACACTGAGCCATCGCCAGTCAACCATGACAAGGCCACACCTGTTCCAACAGTCAAGCATGCGCCTGGGGCACCCGCCAAAGCACCGAGCAATCCCGAATCACGGTCGGATACGAGCGTTGTTGGCAGCTGGGTCTTGGCCAGAAATGCAGCTCTGGCACCGGCACTTTCGACTCCAGCAAGGCCTGCAAAAAGACGTGTTGGGGGTTGCNTGGGCGCGGCCGCAAGACCCTGTTGAATCGAATTCCAGACCTGGTCNGCGCCAAGCGTCAAATTACCAGGCCCAGAGATCTGCTCAAATACTGTATTCCCATGGGCTGCATCGACGATGCGAACTCGCGTTTTCGAGCCGCCACCATCAACCAACGCCCAGGTGGTCAAGCGCGACCTACTCCGCGCAATGCATCCGGTAATGCCCGCGTCACCACTTTCGGAGGAGCAATGCCATTGAACTGAGTGGCACTGGCCAGGGTGTAAGCGCCCATTTCATGCATCACAACGACATCGTTCATATTCAGTACTGGAAACTCAGGAAAGCGACCCAGTTCGTCAATGGAGTCACAAGTTGGCCCGGCAAATACGCAAGGCGACATCTCTTCGGCTGAAGTGAACACCGTCATCCGGTACTGCATTCCGTCGAATAACCGCCCAGATTGTGCGCCGTACACACCGTCGTCCAAATAAAACCACCAGGAGTCGCCACGCCGTGCGCGACCCACCACCTTGCATACCAATGCCATGGTGGGCGCTGAGATGACTCGGCCCGGCTCAGCCATGATCTGGATCCCTTCAGGAACCGTCTGCAATACCTCCCGAATTGGCGCACAAAACTCATCCATGCATACCGGATCGTTCAGATAATGTGCTGGAAATCCACCACCAATGTCGATGCGCTGTATCGGCGGCAATCCCTCGGCATTGATAGCCTCACAAAGCGACAGACAGTGTGCCAATGCGTCGGCGTGAGTCGATGCACTTCCAGCTTGAGACCCCACGTGGAAACACAGCCCGTCGACTCGGATGCCAGAGTCATTAGCGACATCNAAGATACTCAGCGCATCCTTTGGCATCGCACCGAATTTCTTACTCAAGTCGATCGGTGCATCGGGGGCAATAAACGACAACCGCAGCATCACCCGAATGGCATGCCGATGGGGAATCAACTTCCAAAGCTCGTCGACATTGTCGACGACAAATGTCGTCACACCGCTTTGCACTGCACGCTCAATCTCTGCGTCAGTTTTGATGGGATGGGTGTGGATCATGCGATTTGCGCTGACACCGACAGACTCAAGCATCCGAATCTCAGCCGCACTCGCCACATCAAACTGAGCGCCCATCGAGGCCAAAGTGGTTAGCAATTCAGCATGGGGGTTTGATTTCACNGCATAGAACAAATCCACGCCTGGCAACGCTTCGGACAACNGCGCCCACTGTGCACGACATACTGCGGGGTCAAACACCAGTGCTGGAGTTGACTCAACAAGTGACAGCCAGGCATTGGCAGATTCACGTGGCTCGAGATGGATCAAGTGCGCGTCCTCAGTTAGGGCTCAAGGACGCGCGATATTAGAGAAATTTGCAAATTTTTCAACCGCTTCAGGCGATATCAGCCAAGTGACCGCTATCCTCAAGCCACCGCTTTCGATCCGGAGCACGCTTCTTACCCAACAAGCGGTCCATCACCTCGTCTGTTGTCACTTCGCCGTCTTGATCATCCAGCACCAACTGCACCAACCGCCGCGTATCAGGGTCCATTGTAGTCACACGAAGCTGCGATGGATTCATTTCCCCCAAACCCTTGAACCGGGTCACCGCGATTTTTCCAGTCCGCTTCTCCGCAGTAAGTCGATCCAATACACCCTGCTTTTCTGCATCATCCAGTGCATAGAAAACCTCTTTACCCACATCAATCCGATACAAGGGAGGCATCGCAACAAACACATGCCCACCGTCCACCACAGGACGGAAATGCTTTACAAACAATGCGCAAAGAAGGGTCGCAATGTGGAGTCCATCACTGTCTGCATCAGCCAGGATGCAGACTTTACCGTACCGCAAACCAGTCAAATCATCTGACCCCGGATCGACACCAATCGCCACGGCGATGTCGTGCACTTCCTGACTGGCCAAAATTTCCCCTGAGTCCACTTCCCATGTATTCAAGATCTTCCCTCGAAGTGGCATCACGGCTTGGAACTCTCGATCACGGGCTTGTTTCGCAGAGCCACCGGCTGAATCACCCTCAACCAAAAACAACTCACCGGCCATCTGATCGCTACCGGCACAGTCTGCCAACTTCCCTGGCAACGCAGGACCCTGCGTGATCTTTTTCCGCGCAACCTGTTTGCGCGACTTCAGTCGCCTTTGTGCTGCTGAGATCGTCAGCTCAGCCAGCAAATCACCCACCTGGGTGTTGGAGTTGAGATACAAGCTGAATGCATCACGGACCACGCCGCTGACAAACACCGCGCATTCGCGCGAACTCAAACGTTCTTTTGTCTGACCTGAGAATTGCGGGTCCTCGAGCTTGACGCTTAACACATAGGCACAACGTTCCCACAGATCATCCGGGGACAACTTCAAACCACGCGGCAGTAGGTTTCGAAATTCACAATACTCTCTAAGCGCGTCCATAAGCCCGGTACGCAGTCCATTCACGTGCGTGCCACCTTGTGCTGTCGGGATCAAATTCACATAGGATTCCGTGACTAGATCGCCACCCTCGGGTAACCACGTCAACGCCCACTCCACCGCTTCATGAGTCGCTGCAAAATGACCCACATACGGCGCCTCTGGAATCGCCTCGGCGTCACCAATTTCTGAGGACAAATAATCAGTCAGGCCTTGTTGATAGCACCAGCTCTCTTCCTCACCACTCTTGTCATCTCGGAGCCGAATGGTAAGTCCAGAACACAATACTGCCTTCGCCCGCAGCAGATGCTTCAGACGTGAAACTGAAATGTGCGGTGAATCGAAGTAACTTGGGTCTGGCTTGAATCGAACCGTGGTGCCCGTCTCTTTTTTCAGGCAGGTGCCCACTTCAGACAGCTCACGGATTTTTTCGCCACTGGCAAAGCCTATGTCATAGCGGATACCCTGGCGCCGCACTTCAACATCAAGCGCGGTCGACAATGCATTCACCACACTGACACCCACGCCGTGTAATCCGCCCGAAAACTGATAGTTTTTGTTGGAAAATTTTCCACCGGCATGCAACCGGGTCAAAATCAACTCAACCCCCGGAATGCCCTCCTCCGGATGGATGTCAACAGGCATCCCGCGACCGTTGTCCGAGACCGAGATCGCTCCGTCAGCAAACAGAACCACATCGATTTCACTTGCATGGCCTGCTAATGCCTCGTCAACAGAATTGTCGATGACCTCTTGCGCAAGGTGGTTGGGCCGGGTGGTGTCTGTGTACATGCCTGGACGGCGTTTCACTGGATCCAGTCCGGAAAGGACCTCAATATCCTGTGCTTGATAACTCATCAGTGTCGATTCCATAAACAGAAAGATCAGCGAGCCCATGGTGCAAACAGTAGGAGAGCCATTCGCTCAAAAACTGATCCAATTGCTCACGCTCATTGGGTTGCACCATTTTTGGGTTCGGGTAGGGGTAGGCGCCTTGAATGAATTCATGGCTGGTCTCGTCGGTAATCTCAGCCAGTTGCATGTCGTGGTAGAGACGCACAGTAAACGCAGGCAGGGGCAGCCAGGTCTTTTGCCCTGTCAACAAACTGCATTGGCTTTCACACAACCCAGTGTAGGGCCCCAGCGCCCGCAAGCGCATCCGAACTTTGCAATCTTGCCCACCAAAGGGCAAGACAAATTGCATCTGGCCGTCACTGCCAAAACGCTTCAACAAACGCATGATCAAGCTGTAATTCAACCCACAGCTCGCATGATGTCGCTTGAGATTGGGTACGTGTCGTGCCCGATTTGGCAAATCAAAGTCCTCTCTTAAATTGTGATGAGTTCATGGCCAACCACTGCAAGCCAATAATGGTCGCAGCATTATTGACCTGTCCAGTCACTAACGCATTCAAGGCCGCTTTTAATGCAATCACATGGACTTTAATGTCCTCATGCTCGCCGATTTGGTTGCGGTACACATCAACCGCATCCGCATTACAGGATGCATAATAGAGATGAATAAGTTCAGTCGAACCACCAGGGCTCGGATAATAGGTAACGAGGTGAGTCGGTGACTCAGTTAACTCCAGCCCAGTTTCTTCGAGTACCTCGCGGGTTGCAGTCTCAATCGGTGTCTCTCCGGCATCACAAATCCCAGCGACCCATTCCATCAACCACGGGCTATCAGTCAACGGCGACATGGCCGCGCCCACACGAAATTGCTCGACCATCACCACAGCGTCCCGAACCGGATCATACAGAATCACTACAACCGCCGGATCACGAATGAATAACTCACGCGACATTGGGCCGATCTGTTCGGATTGGTAGCCGCGGTGACTGAGTGTTAACTGGTCCAACTGGAAAAACCCTGCAGCCACCCGATCAGTCTCATGCAATACCCAATCCTCGGATCCAAAACTTGGGTTCGGCCAGCTACTCATTGACGCCCCCAAAGAGCCCAGAAATGATGAACGGGTCCATGCCCGTGCCCGACAGACAGGGTATCCGCTGCTGCGATGGCACCCTGGATGTAGGATTTCGCGTTGGCAACCGCCTGATCAATGCCCTGCCCTTGTCCAAGATAGGAGGCGAGCGCACTCGACAATGTACATCCAGTACCGTGGGTGTTGGCAGTGGCCACGCGCATGCCGCGAAACCAATGCATCGCCGACTGCACCATCAACAAATCAGGCGAGTCATCTGCAGCCAAGTGTCCGCCTTTAAGTAAACAAGCGTGCACGCCGAGATCCTGTAGTGCCGACGCCTGATTGATCATTTCCTCTTCTGTGGAGGCCTCTGACTGACCTAACAAGTCCGCCGCCTCAGGCAAGTTAGGAGTGATCACGGTGGCCAAAGGAAGCAGCTGCTCCCGCATCGCCAACACGGCATCGGCATGCAGTAACCGATCGCCACTTTTCGCCACCATCACCGGATCAACAACAATCGGACAATCGAGTGTGTGCAAAAACTCAGCAACTGCAACGGTCACCTCAGGTGTCCCCAACATCCCAACTTTTACTGCATCGATGCGGATGTCACTGGCCACGCTGCGCATCTGCGCTTTGAGAAAATCAATCGCGACAGGATAGATCGCATCCACTCCCCGCGTATTTTGCGCTGTCAATGCGGTAATGACGCTAAGCCCGTAGCCGCCTGTCGCAGAAATCGCTTTCAAATCGGCTTGGATACCGGCGCCACCGCCCGAGTCAGAGCCGGCTATGGTCAGAATATTGGCAATCATGGTTACTCCTTGTTGGCACCAGTGTAGCCGGTTTCACGCAAAATCCGGCTATACTGCCGGCATGAAAAAGATACTTACATTCGCATGCCTTGCGACAACCCTGTGGCTGACCGGTTGCGGGCAAACAGGTCCGCTGTATTTGCCTGATAATCCCAATAAAACGGTCGACGGGCGCTAGACATGGATCATTTTGACTACCGCGGGTCGGATCTCTACGCCGAGGATGTTNCTGTTGCTGAAATTGCTGCGCGGTATGGCACGCCTCTCTATATTTACTCCAAGGCGACGCTAATTCGTCACTTTCATGCCTACGCNGATGCGCTTCACGACATGCCGCATCTGGTTTGTTTTGGCATGAAAGCCAACTCCAATCTGGCGGTCCTTGAACTGCTAGCCAATGAGGGCGCTGGTTTCGACATTGTGTCTCTGGGTGAACTCGAACGAGTGCTTGCCGCCGGCGGAGACCCTAATAAAATCGTTTTTTCAGGCGTCGGAAAACAAGCACATGAAATGCGCCGCGCGCTGCAGGTGGGCATCCACTGCTTCAATGTAGAGTCCTTAGCCGAGCTGGACCAACTTAATGCTGTCGCTCTTGAGCTAGGACTTAGGGCACCCGTTTCGTTGCGAATCAATCCCGATGTGGATGCCAAAACACATCCCTATATTTCGACTGGATTAAAAGGCAATAAATTTGGCATCGCACACGAAGACACCCTCGCTGCCTACCGTCATGTGCAACAACTCCCCGGATTGACTGCGATCGGCATTGATTGCCACATTGGCTCACAGCTGACCGAAATGGAGCCTCTACTCGAGGCATTGGATAAGTTGCTCGAGTTGATCGACACATTGGCTGCTGAAGGCATCCATCTGCAACACATCGACTTAGGTGGCGGGCTCGGTGTGCCCTATCAAGATGAGACACCGCCGCACCCAAGCGCCTACTTGGCCGCAGTTAAGGCAAGGCTTTCCGGACGCGCACTGCAACTGGTTCTCGAACCAGGACGCTCTATCGCTGCCAATGCCGGGATTTTTGTCACTCAGGCATTGCTGACCAAGACCAATCAATCCAGTCACTTTGTGATTGTCGACGGCGCCATGAATGACCTCATCCGGCCCAGCTTGTACGGCGCATGGCAGCGCATTATTCCTGTTAACACAACGCCACATGCAGACCAAGTGGAGGCCACATTCGATGTGGTTGGTCCGGTGTGCGAATCAGGCGATTTCCTTGGCAAAGCCAGACCACTCCGGGTCGCCAGCGGCGATCTACTAGCAGTTCGCTCTGCGGGCGCATATGGATTTGTGATGGCGTCCAACTACAATACGCGACCCCGTGCAGCCGAGGTGCTCGTCGATGGGGATCAGGTGCATCTCGTTCGTGAGAGGGAACCACTGGAAAGCCTTTGGGCACTCGAACACAAGGTTGGTNCCTGATGCGAATCCAGTTCACTAAGATGCATGGTCTCGGCAATGATTTTGTCGTCATCGATGCGATCAGTCAGCACGTGAGTTTGCGCCCCGCACAAATCGTCAAACTGGCCAATCGACACACAGGTGTCGGATTCGATCAGCTGTTACTGATTGAACCTCCATCACGACCCGATGCCGACTTTGATTACCGGATTTTCAATTCTGATGGTGGTGAAGTGGAGCATTGTGGCAACGGGGCACGTTGTTTTGCCAAATTTGTCACCGACCGCCAACTGACTACCAAATCGAAAATCACCGTCAACACCCTCCGCGGATTAATCCTCTTAGAAATGACTGAAGGAGGCTTGGTTCGGGTCAATATGGGTACACCGAAATTCGACAGTACCGACCTACCCTATTCGGGCCCACCGGCACCTAACGACCAACATCAAGTCGAGCTGGATACACCCAACGGTAAGCAGCTCTTTGGCCTGGTCAGCATGGGCAATCCCCATGCAGTAATGACAGTCGAGGATATTGAACAAGCTGCAGTGCAGTCCATCGGCTCGGCCATCCAAAGCGCGCCGCAATTCCCGGAATCAGTCAACGTCGGATTCATGCAAATTGAATCCCGCAGCGCGATCAAGCTAAGGGTCTTCGAGCGCGGTGTCGGAGAAACACTGGCCTGCGGCACAGGCGCCTGCGCCGCTGTCGCCTATGCCAGGCAACTGGATTTGCTCGACCACACTGTCACGGTTGCAACCCGCGGTGGAAACCTGCAGATTGAGTGGCAAGGACAGGAAAACGATTTGATCATGACTGGCCCTGCAGAATCGGTGTTTGAGGGGGAGTTTCGGCTGTGAGTTTAGACCACGACAAGGTTGTTGAATTTTTGCGCAACCATCCGACATTTTTCGAACAGCATCCGGAGTTGGTGCGCGACATCAAGATTCCAACTGACTCAGGAGTTGCGATTTCACTGGCTGAGTTTCAAATCCGACGTCTTCGCGACCAGGTTGCACAACTTGAGCGCGAAAATGATTACATGATTGAGACCGCGCGCATCAATAGCGTGTTATTTGAGCGGACGCGTTCGCTTGTCCTAGCGCTACTCGATGCACAAGATTTAGAAGATGTGTCGGTTGCACTGGATGAAAAACTCAGCCAGGGATTTGATATTCCTGTAGTGAGGCTGCTGCTGTCAGATCAGTTTAACGTGCCAGAAGGTCTGCCTTTGATCGCTCCAATTCAACGGGCTGTCCTCGAAGAGGGTGGTGCCCTAGCGCAAGCAATCTCAAATCGCACCCCTTGGATTGGGCGCCTGACCAAGGAGCGCCGCGGCACACTCTTTGGCGAAGCCACTACGCTGACAGAGAGCTGCGCCACTCTTGGGCTGATCAAGGGACACAGCTATGGAGTTTTGGCACTGGGACATCCCGATGCCACACATTTTCAGTCCAACCAAGACACCTTATTTCTGGATCACATTGGCGAGGCCCTCGCGATGATTCTTCCGCGTTTGGTGCAGCCGGTCGATTGACATGCAACTGGGCGAGCTTGTTTCACACTACCTCGAAGAATCCCGCCAGACCCAACGTCATCGTCCCAAAACACACGAGGCCTACTGCCACGATCTGAGTCAAGCGACAGAGTTTTTTGGCGAAGAGACTGAGGTCACCACGATCGATCCCATGGCCATCATTGCCTGGGTGCGAGCACTAAGCAGCAAACAGATCCATGGCCGCTCCATCGCACGAAAACTGTCCGCATTACGAGGGGCTTTTCAATACGCAATCGAAAAACGCCACATGACCTCGAACCCGGCCGCCGACATTCGTGCACCCAAAACAGCCAAACACTTACCTCATGCGCTGAGTGCCGAAGCCATGACCACCTTATTGGATGCGCCAATTGATCCTGAGAATGCGGAAGCACTGCGAGATCAGGCTGTTTACGAACTGCTGTATTCTTCAGGGCTTCGATTGAGCGAAGCGCTCAGCCTGACAGTAGCTGATTTAACGCTCTTGGACGGCGAGATCCGTGTGCAAGGCAAAGGCGGCAAAGAGCGCATTGTGCCTGTGGGCAGTGCCGCTATTCGAGCACTGCAAGCATGGCTCAACAAACGTTACCTTTTCGACCAAGGCCAAACCGATGCGCTGTTTCTCAGTAAAAAAGGAAAAGCGCTCACCAGTCGGACAGTGCAGCGCCACCTCGACCAGCGCGCGCAGTCCGCAGGGATTGATCAGCATGTCCACCCTCACGCATTACGCCATTCGGCAGCGACTCATTTATTGGAGTCATCAGGCGATCTGCGTGCGATCCAAGAATTCCTCGGACATGCCAGTTTATCCACCACACAGATCTACACCCATCTTGACTTTCAACGTCTCGCAGACGTTTATGACAAAGCGCATCCAAGAGCCAAACGTAAACCATGAATGATATCAAAGCCCTCACCTTCGATCTTGACAACACGCTCTGGGAGACTGATTTCTCGATCTTGAACGCAGAGGCCATCATGCGACAGCATCTTGAGGAGTTAGCTCCAGCTGCTTGGATGGCGGACTTCAGCCTCGAGGCATTTCGCGCGGTCAGAGCAGATGTGGTGGCCGAGCACCCCGACATGGCGCACAATTTAAGCATGGTCCGCCGCAGCACATTGACACGCTGGTTTCGCGACCAGGGTGCATCGTCAATGGAGGCTGAGGAGCTTGCAGGCGAGGGATTTCGGGTGTTCTACCATGCGCGGCAACAAGTCGAACCGTATCCGATGGCAGTCGAAACCATCGAAGCGTTAGCGGGTCGATTTCCCATTGGCGCCATCACCAACGGCAATGCGGATCTACTGGCCATGCCGATTGGTCGCCATTTCCAATTTTCCTACAAGGCAGAGGACTTCCCAGCACCTAAGCCTCACCCTGTAATGTTTGAAGCAGCACTTGAAGCCCTTGGCATAGCGGCACACCAGTGTCTTCACGTCGGTGACGACGTGGAACACGACATCGACGGCGCTCTGGCAGCAGGTATGCGGACTGCTTGGGTGAATACGCGTGGCCTGCCAACAGAAAGTGGACGCCACGCAGATCTCATCCTTAGTGACGTCAGCGAACTTCTCAAGCACCTGTAATCTTTACGCCACTCGATTCTGCGGCGCACCCTCAATGAAGGCTTCGAGATTGGCCTGCATGATGTCGACAATACGCTGTCTAGACTCACGACTGGCCCATGCCGAGTGCGGGGTGATAATCAAGTTCGGGTGCTGGCAATTCAACAGCGGCGAATCAGGTTGAGGAGGCTCCACGGTCACCACATCCAGACCAGCGCCTGCCAAGTGGCCAGACTCTAGCGCCTTGCAAAGGGCCAACTCGTCGACCAAGCCACCGCGCGCGGTGTTGATGAAAAATGCGCCCTTCTTCATCCGGGCAAATGCATCCGCGTTCATCATCTGCGCCGTGTCGGCATTCAGGAGTCCGTGCATGCTGACAAAATCGGACTGCTCAAGCAATACCTCAAAACTCACCCGATTGGCGTCATCTGCATAGTCCACACCAGTGCGGCCCATGACCAACACCCGCATGCCGAAAGCCTCTGCTAACTTGCCGACTTCCCGCCCCAATTCACCATAACCGATTAAACCCAAAGTCCGTCCAGAAAGATCAAGAATTGGGTAGTCCATCAAACAAAACATCGGGCTTTTTGACCATAATCCGGCACGGACATCATCTCGGTAACGCTCAACCTGCGTGGCCACCATTAACATCAGCATCAGCGTGTGCTGACTCACTGAAGGTGTGCCATAGGCCGCCACGTTGCAAACCACAACGCCATGCTCGGCGGCAGCCACCTTGTCGACGTTGTCGGTACCGGTTGCAGACACCAAAATGAGCTTGAGGTCAGGGGACACCTCAAAGTGCTCACGGAGAAACTTTACTTTGTTCAAAATCACCACTTCGAAACCAGCAATGCGGTCCGCTATCAACTCAGGTGGCGTGGCGTCGTGTGTAACAAAGTCTGAGGTAGCCTGAGCAAGTCGATCGAAATCAAGTTCCTCGGGTTTCATGGATTGGTAATCTAAAAATACAGCGCGCACAGGGTCATCTCGTTTTTCGGGACGTCTGAGTGTAAAGAAATCTGAGGCAAAAAAAAGGGCGACCGAGGTCGCCCAAGTCAGTTCCTGGGAGAAGTTAGGAACGCTTAAACTCTGGATAGGCTTCAACGCCGCAATCCACAACGTCTAAGCCAAGATATTCTTCCTCTTCAGTGACACGGATTCCCATGACCACTTTCAAGATCGTCCAGATCACCAGTGACGCGACGAAAGTGAAGCCGAAGATGGTGACGATACCAAGAATCTGCCCACCGAGTGTTGCGTCGCTGTTGGACAACAAGACCGCCAACAAGCCCCAAATACCAGCCACACCGTGGACTGAAATGGCACCGACAGGATCGTCGATCTTCATCCGATCCAATGACAGGATCGAGAACACTACAATCACACCACCAACTGCGCCGACGACAGTCGCGAAAAGCGCGCTTGGCGACAAAGGATCCGCAGTAATGGATACCAAACCAGCCAATGCACCATTCAATGCCATAGACAGGTCAGCTTTTCCAAACATGATTTTAGCAACCAATGCGGCCGCAATCGCTCCGCCCGCTGCTGCCATGTTGGTGTTCAAGAACACCTGCGCGACCGCGTTGGCTTCGTCGACATTAGAGACCATCAACTCGGAGCCTCCGTTGAAACCAAACCAGCCCAACCACAGGATGAATGTGCCCAACGTCGCCAATGGCATGTTGGCACCAGGGATGGCATTGATCTCACCATTTGGACCGTATTTGCCTTTCCGTGCGCCAAGAACCAACACACCCGCCAACGCAGCAGCTGCGCCGCACATGTGGACGATACCTGAACCGGCGAAATCGCTGAATCCGGCTTCAGACAAGAATCCACCGCCCCAGCTCCATGAACCTTGGATTGGGTAGATGAATCCAGTGAAGATCACAGCAAAGGCCAAGAAAGCAAACAGCTTCATCCGCTCTGCGACAGCACCTGAAATGATGGACATGCCCGTAGCGACAAAGACCACTTGGAAGAAGAAATCTGAACGTGCTGAGTAATAAGGTGCATCATCACCGCCGGCGAGAACCGCGTCGACTGTGTTTTCTTCACCAATCAAGAATCCAAGGTTTGGAATCACTCCACTCCATGCATCATTGATGTACATGAGGTTGTAACCCACAAGGAGATACATCACACACGCAATGGCATACAGCAAAACGTTTTTGGTTAGGATTTCAGTGGTGTTTTTCGCACGCACCAGTCCGGCTTCGAGCATGGCAAAACCTGCTGCCATCCACATCACCAGCGCACCAGATAAAAGGAAATAAAATGTATCGAGGGCGTAGGCCAACTGGGCCAAGTCGCCACTCACAGTCGCGATATCGTTCACAATGACTCTCCTGCGAAGTGTGGTCGTTGATCAAGTATTAGATGTTGACGTTTAAAGCGCTTCGTTACCCGATTCGCCAGTACGGATTCGAATGGCTTGCTCAAGGCTCACCACAAAAATCTTGCCATCACCGATCTTGCCGGTATTGGCTGCTTTCGAAATGGCTTCAATTACCTGATCAACTTGATCATCGGTGGTAGCCACCTCAATTTTGACTTTCGGCAGAAAATCGACCACATACTCAGCGCCCCGATACAACTCGGTGTGGCCTTTCTGTCGACCAAAGCCTTTTACTTCAGTCACGGTGATGCCCTGCATGCCAATGTCTGACAGTGCCTCGCGGACGTCGTCTAACTTAAACGGTTTTACAACCGCCGTTACCAGTTTCATGTGTAGCTCCTTACTAACGAGACCCTAACGGGAGGAATAACCTCTCAAAGGGTTCTTTGCAGATCACGTGCCAACCAATCACTTCGCAGGAGATTGCGGGGTTTTTCAGGTTTCATGGCCTAAAAGAGCACCGTTATTGCGCACGCCTTGCACTGTAACGGCTTTCGGNGCACCAGAATAGTGCGNAGTGAAAGAGGTGTTTTTTTCGCAAAGGTCCCGCATCATAAAGACACAGCAACAGGAGAATGACCGTGCTAAATCGAGACAGCCTCAATGAAATGGCCAGCAAGATTGCTGATGCACTTCCAGAGCCCGCAAAGAAGATGCAAGCGCAATTCAAAGCTCAAGTAGAAGAGATGATCAGCCAAGGGCTCAAAGATCTCAAAGTCATCACGCGCGATGAGTTTGACCGACAAGCCGAGAAACTGGCAAAAGCGGAAGCCAAGCTGGTAGCACTTGAATCCCGCTTATCCGCTCTCGAACAAAACGACGNCTAACTCGAGATCCAAGCCACTTTCACCTACCTGGTCTCGGCAAATTACTGTATAAATTTACAGTATGTTTGCCGAGTTGTGTTGTACTTCAAATTTCACTTTCCTGACTGGGGCGTCGCATCCAGAAGAGCTCGTATGCCGTGCAGCCGAACTTCACTATGCAGGCCTAGCGCTCACCGATGAAGCCTCTGTCTCTGGATCGGTTCGCGCGCACTTAGCAGCCGAATCCTGTCAAATCTCTTTATTGCACGGCGCATTCTTTCAAACAGACGAGGCCATCTCTCTCACCTTGCTGGCTCCCAATCGCGACGCGTGGGGTGACTTGTGCCAATTAATTTCTCTGGCCAGGCGCCGCGCCGACAAAGGAAGCTATCGCCTCTCCCGACGTGATCTCGCCGGTCGCTGTGAATCGCTGCTGTGCTTATGGCATCCTGAGGCTGGCACACTGAACTGGACGACACAGATTGAAATGCTGCAGCACGCATTTCGTGGTCGATTCTGGATCGCAGCACATCTTCCAGAAAATGGTCACCAAGCCCGTTTAGCCGAACGTATTGACCTCGCAGCCTTTGAGTGGGGCCTGCCCGTGGTGGCCACACAGCGGCCACTGATGCATGTGCGTCAACGGCTTAAACTGCAACACACGCTGACCGCGATTCGATTGCAACAACCGATCAGTGAGGTGGCCGATGCACTTGAGCCCTCGAGTGAGCGCACTTTACTCAGTCAATCCGCATTACAGGCAAGGTATCCCGCACCTTGGCTAAATGAGTCCTTAAACATTCTGGATCGTTTGAATTTCCGACTGTCTGAGTTGCGGTACGACTATCCAAAAGAAATTTGTCCGCCGCACTACACATCCGAGCAAACATTTTTAACAGATCTCGTGTACGAGGGAGCAGCCAAACGCTGGCCTGATGGGATCCCTGCAGAGATCGACACCTTGATTGAAAAAGAACTCCGACTGATCGAGGAAATGGAATACGCCTGCTACTTTCTGACTGTACATGACATCGTGGCCTTTGCCCGCAGTCAGGGGATTCTGTGTCAGGGTCGNGGATCAGCTGCCAACTCGGTCGTGTGTTACTGCCTCTTCATCACCGAAGTGGATCCAAGCCGCGTTTCGGTTCTTTTCGAGCGCTTCATTTCAAAAGAACGCAACGAACCACCNGACATTGATGTCGACTTCGAACACCACCGCCGCCCTGAGGTGATTGCCTACATTTACCAAAAGTATTCAAAAGAACGTGCAGCCTTGGCTGCTGCGGTCATCACCTACAAAAAGCGCTCGGCAATTCGTGACGTGGGGCGCGCGCTTGGACTGCCTTTAGATTTGATAGAGGCCCTGTCTGGCAGTCTTGCGTGGTGGGACCAAAAAGAGGCGATGGCGAATCGATTTGCTGAACTNGGCATTGACCCACAGGGTCAGCAGATGTCCCAACTGATCGAACTGGTGCATGCCATTCTCGGATTTCCGCGGCATCTCACGCAGCATGTGGGAGGCTTTGTTATCTCCGATGGCCCTCTGTCTGCGCTGTGCCCCATTGAGAACACTGCGATGGCTGAAAGGACCTGCTTGCAGTGGGACAAGGACGACATCGATGCGCTCGGTCTGATGAAGGTCGACGTATTGGCGTTGGGGATGCTCAGTGCAATCCGTGGTGCACTGGATTTGGCGCAGAGTTATCAGCAGACAGCAAAAACCAACCNAGGAGCCTACGCAAACCCACCAAAGAGTGTGGAAGACATTCCAGCAGAAGACAGTCGCGTATATGACATGTTGTGTCGCGGTGATGCAATCGGGGTCTTCCAAGTGGAATCAAGAGCACAACTTGCGATGCTGCCACGTCTCAAACCCCGAACCTATTATGACTTGGTGGTGGAAGTCGCCATTGTCCGACCCGGCCCGATTCAAGGGGACATGGTGCACCCCTATCTGCGTCGACGTGACGGCCTCGAACCGCGAGAAAAACAGCCCAAAGAAATCGCTACAGTGCTGGATCGCACCTTGGGGGTGCCCATTTTCCAGGAGCAAGTCATTCAACTGGTCATGGTTGCTGCCGGATTCAGTGCCGGCGAAGCAGATGCGCTTCGGCGAGCAATGGCCAGTTGGAAGGGCGGACAAGGCCTGTCCCATTTTCATGAAAAAATCATCAATGGCATGCGCAATCGAGGCCATGACCAACACTTCGCCGAACGTCTGTGTCATCAAATCGAAGGCTTCGGGAAATATGGCTTCCCCGAATCACATGCAGCTAGCTTCGCACTGTTGGTTTATGTTTCGGCNTGGCTCAAATGCCACCTGCCTGCGGCCTTTTATTGCGGCCTTCTGAATGCGCAACCGATGGGGTTTTATACGCCATCGCAGTTGCTGCAAGACGCGAAACGCCATGGGCTAGAGATTCGCCCAATCGATGTGCTTAGCTCCAATTGGCTATCCACACTCGAGGAATCCGACCAAGGACCCGCCATTCGTCTCGGACTACACCTGATCAAGGGACTCAAAGCGGATTCCGGCGAACGCATTATGCATGCGCGAAGATCTGGGTTTCAAAGCCTCAATGATTTTCGTCTCAAAACAGGTTTGGATACCGGAGAGTTGGAAATACTCGCCGGTGCACACGCCTTTCGAGCACTCACAGACAACCGCTTTGATGGATTTTGGCAGCTCGCCGATCGGGAGTCACAATTACCTCTGTTGCAATCCGGACCTACTCACGCCGATGATCATGCGCCGCGCGCGCCCCAACTGGCTGAGCGCGTTCTGGCTGATTACCGCAGTACCGGTTTGTCTCTGGAAGCACATCCAATGCAATTACTTCGCACCAAAACACCGTTTCAATCCTGCCGCTGTGCCAGTGAGCTCGCAAGACTCCCAAGGCATGCCGACATCCAGGTGTGGGTTGCAGGCATCGTCGCCACACGACAGCGTCCGGGATCTGCTTCTGGCGTGGTGTTTGTAACGCTGGAAGATGAAAGTGGACAGATCAATTGCATTCTGTGGCCACAGGTTGTGGAAACCTATCGCCAACTCATCTTACAAAGTCGATTACTGAAGATTCGCGGACGGGTACAAGAATCACACGGTGTGATCCATATCATTGCCGATGTGCTGGAAGATTTAAGCCCATGGCTTGGGGCTTTGGCCCCAAGCTCACGTGATTTTCACTGAACTAAAACCGAATCCAGCCGTGTCACAGCNGTTTCTGACAATTCACCAAGCGATTGATCAAACTGTAACTGACGAATCACATGGGTGTGTCGCGCTTTGGCTAAATCCCGCTCGGCTGCAATCATGTCCTTCTGCGCATTTAACACTTCAACAATGTCACCTGAACCAACTGAGTACGCTGCTTCAGTGGCCTCGAGGCGACTCGCTGCCGATACAATAGCTAAACTTCTCGCCTCGACAGTGCGTGCACTGGCTTCAAGCTCTTGGTAAGCAATCTGGATGTTTCGCGCCACTTCACGACGCACCTGATCGAGGCTGGCCTCTTCGCGCATCAATGTCGCCTCCGCCACAGCAATCGCCGCGTCGTAGCCCCCGCTTTTAAACAATGGCACAGATAACGACAGACTGATTACATTTCCTTGTGCAGTCAGACCATTGCCCGTGGATGCACCGTTTTTATCAGTCACTGTGTATGTTGAACTTAGGCTCAGCGAGGGCCAACGCTCGCCCCGTGCTTCCGCCACCTCCGCCAACGCTGACCGAAATGTTTCTTCCTGCTCAATCACCGAGGGATGACGACTGACCGCTCGATCCAACTCAAACTTCAAATCCGGCTGTAACGCCGCTGGATAACTCTCAGCAAGCTGCGCCAAGGCCTCCGGTTGTTGCCCAATCATACGGCTGAGATCTGCTCTCGCAGTAGCCAAAGTCACTTCAGCAGAAATTACGCCGACCTTGGATAAATCGAGCTGAGCACGGGCCTGATCCACATCGACTCGCGTACCAATGCCCACCGCCAACCGCTCGGTCGCCTGCTCGAGCTGCTTGCTGACCGCCTCGACTTCTGCTTCAGCTGCNCTCAAATCACGCTCTGCCGANAGCACATTAAAATATGCNGACGACACTGTGACGATGTGTGCTTGCCGAAACGCCAACAGACCTGCATCAGCAGCACGGGCACCGGCTCGCGCGCTCTCAATCGCNTTACTGATGGAGCGATCAAACACGGGCATGCTGAGNGTCACCGACGCACTGTCAGAAGAAAAGTCTTCATTGCTCAGCGCATTGTCAGTTTCTGAACGACTTAACGAAGCCGATGCAGTTAACCATCGGGACGACTCTGCCAANTCCTTGCTTGCCTCCGCGCCGCGCTGAATCGCTTGCTGAACTCGCAACGCGGGATCGTTAGCCAGGGCCAGATCATAAATTTCCGATAGTGTTTTCGTCTCCGCCCACACTGAACCGGACACTGTCAACGCGAAGGCAAGTGCAGTGAAGCGCATTCTCAAAAACCTCAGTTCGCGCCGGCGTGCAATTCCCGGCTGATTTGTTGCACGGCACTAATCATAGTGGCAGGACGTTTCGGATCAACGTGTTGATTGATGCCATGACCTAAATTAAATACATGCCCGGGATGCGGGCCAAAGCTCTGCAAAAGTCGCTCTACCTCGCTGGTAACGAGACTTTCCGACCCAAATAGCACGGACGGATCCAGATTACCTTGCAGCGCCACCCGGTCTCCCACTCTGGTGCGGCACTGACCTAAATCAACAGTCCAATCGAGTCCCAATGCATCACAGCCTGTATCGGCCATAGCCTCGAGCCAAGCACCACCGCCCTTGGTGAACAAAATCACTGGAACATGCCGACCTTCTGCTTCTTTGGTCAATCCAGCGACAATTTTTTCCATGTAAGCAAGTGAAAATTCACGGTATGCAGGCTCTGTGAGCACCCCACCCCAGGTATCAAAAATCTGTACCGCTTGGGCCCCCGCGGCAATCTGGGCATTGAGNTAATCCGTCACCGCCAGCGCCAGCTTTTCAAGCAAGGCATGCAGTGCACCGGGATCGCTGTACATCAAACCCTTGGCGTATCGATACTCTTTCGACCCACTGCCTTCGATCATGTAGGTGGCCAGCGTCCATGGGCTCCCTGAAAATCCGATCAACGGCACGCGGCCATTGAGTTCTCGGCGGATCGTTTTCACCGCCGCCATCACATAGTCCAATGCATCTGCCATAGGCGGGACCGGCAGCGCGTCAATATCAGCTGCTGTCCGAACTGGGCGTTCAAATCGTGGACCTTCGCCCGCCTCAAAATACAAACCGCAGTCCATGGCGTCTGGAATCGTCAGGATGTCAGAAAATAAAATCGCGGCNTCCAAGGGATAACGCTCAAGCGGCTGCAGAGTCACCTCACAGGCCAAGTCTGCGTTTTTACACAGACTCATAAAATCACCAGCCAAGGCCCGAGTGGATCGGTATTCAGGCAAATACCGACCCGCTTGGCGCATCATCCACACTGGGGTCTGATCGACTGGCTGTCGCGCCAGCGCTCGAAGAAAACGATCGTTTTTGAGCACCGTACTCATGCGTGAGCGAGTGCTTGCTCAAGATCCGCCAAAATGTCATCGATGTGCTCGATACCTACACACAGACGGATCATCTCAGGCTTCACACCGACTTTTTCCTGTTCCTCAACTGACAACTGGCGGTGGGTGGTGGACGCCGGATGACAGGCCAATGAACGCGCGTCACCAATATTCACCAGTCGCTTAAACAAGCCAAGCGCGTCATAAAAGCGCACGCCCGCCTCGAATCCGCCACGGACACCGAAGGTCAATAAAGCAGAAGCACGACCTCCCAACTGACTCTGCACCAACGCGTGGTGTGGGTGCTCAGGTAAGCCGGCAAAACTCACCCACTCCACAGAGGGGTGTGCCTTCAGATACTCAGCCACACGAAGCGCATTCTCACAATGACGCTCCATGCGTAAGTTCAGTGTCTCGATACCCTGCAGCAACAAAAATGCATTCATTGGAGCCAACGCAGCACCTGTGTTACGCAATGGCACCGTCCGCGCCCGAGCGATAAAGGCTGCTGGACCAAACGCGTCCGCATACACAACATCATGATACGCAGGCTCTGGTGCTGTCATGCCAGGGAACTTATCGGCATTTGCCATCCAGTCAAAATTTCCACCGTCGACAATAATGCCACCCAATGAGTTGCCATGGCCGCCCATAAATTTGGTCAGAGCGTGTACCACGATGTGAGCGCCGAGAGTAATCGGCTTACACAAAGCCGGTGTGGCTACTGTGTTGTCAACGATCAAAGGCACTCCGTTTCGCGTCGCCATCGCCGCCATCGCCTTCAGATCGATCACATTTCCTGCTGGGTTACCGATACTTTCGCAATACACAGCACGCGTATTCGCATCGATCAATGCCTCAAGATCTTCAGGNCGGTCTGAATCAGCAAACCGAACCTCAATACCCTGACTCGGCAACATGTGAGCGAATAGAGTGTAGGTTCCACCGTACAATTGCGGGGTGGTCACGATGTTGTGACCTTGGCTTGCCAAGGTCTGAATCGCATAGGTAATCGCAGCCATACCAGAAGACACTGCCAGGGCGGCGAGCCCCTCTTCCAGTGCAGCCACCCGTTGCTCTAATACGTCACAGGTTGGGTTCATAATCCGGGTGTAGATGTTTCCGGCGACCTCGAGATTGAACAAAGCGGCACCGTGCGCCGCATCATCAAATTCAAAGGCAACGTTTTGGCAAATGGGTGGGATCACCGCCTTNGTAGTTGGATCTGTGGTGTAACCCGCGTGAATGGCTTTGGTTTCGTCTCGCATGACTGATTAAACTCCCAAGTAGTCAAGTATCGAATTTGCCGCAGAACGGCCTTCGGCAATTGCTGTTACAACCAGATCCGAACCACGGACCATGTCACCACCTGCAAATACCTTCGGGTTAGTGGTTTGGTATGGGAGCTCCACTTCGTCTGGAGCCTTCACCAAGCCAGAGTCTTTTGTTTCGATTGATAAGTCATCAAACCATGGCGCCGGACTAGGTCGGAAACCAAAGGCGATCAAAACACAATCAGCCTCNATAATCTCTTCAGAACCAGGAATCACCTCTGGGCTGCGTCGCCCGTTGGCATCGGGCTCACCCAACTGCGTGGTCACAAATTTCACGCCCGTCACGCCGGTTGCATCACCCATCACCTCAACCGGCTGCCGATTGAATAAAAACACCACTCCCTCTTCACGGGCATTGGCCACTTCTTTACGTGACCCTGGCATATTGGCCTCGTCACGGCGATACACACAGGTCACAGACCGTGCACCTTGGCGAANCGAGGTACGGTTGCAGTCCATCGCCGTGTCGCCACCACCAAGAACAATCACCCGCTTGCCCTTCATGTTGATGTATTCCGACGGGTCTTTCTCAAACCCAAGACAACGGTTGACGTTGGAGATCAGAAACGGCAACGCTTTAAAGACACCAGGCAANCTCTCACCTGGAAAGCCACCAGCCATATTGGTGTAGGTGCCCATGCCCAAAAAGACCGCATCATAAGACTCCATCAGTTCGCCAACACTGACGTCCTTACCAATCTCGGTGTTTAAGCGGAACTCGATGCCCATGCTCTCGAAAATTTCCCGGCGACGGGTCATCACCGATTTCTCAAGCTTGAATTCCGGGATNCCAAAGGTCAGCAGCCCACCAATTTCAGGATGCCGATCAAAGACAACCGGCTTCACACCGCCACGGGCTAAGATGTCAGCGCAAGCCAAACCTGCTGGGCCTGCACCGATGATGGCCACACGCTTCTCTGTCCACACTACAGACGACATGTCCGGGCGCCAGCCAAGCGCAAACGCGGTGTCAGTGATGTACTTCTCCACTGAACCGATGGTCACNGCTCCAAAGCCATCATTCAACGTGCAAGCACCCTCACATAGCCGGTCCTGCGGGCAAACGCGACCGCATACCTCAGGCAAGGAGTTGGTCTTATGGCACAACTCCACTGCAGCCATGATGTTGCCCTGACTGATCAACTCAAGCCAGTTAGGAATGTGGTTATGTACCGGNCACTTCCAGGAACAGTANGGATTGCCGCAAGAGAGGCAACGGTGCGCTTGGCCCGACGCATGCTCTGGCTTGAAGTCCTCATAGATTTCCACGAAAGCATCTTTACGCGTCTCGAGGTCTTTCTTTTCAGGATCTTTGCGACCCACATCCACAAACTGAAAATGATTTTGCAAACGGTCTGCCATTTTTAGTCTCCTACTGCGCATCAGCGCGCGAGCTGGCCAACAAATCCGTGAGGCTCGCAGCCTTCGGCTTAACCAGCCAGAATCGACCTACAAAGGTCTCAAAATCATCCAGTATGGTCTGTCCCCACGCACTTCCAGTCGCACGCACATACTCTTCCAAGTGGCTACGCAAGTGCGCACGGTACTGCTCCATCTGCTCGGTACTGATCCGGGCGATTTCAACCAGCTCGTGGTTATAGCGGTCAACAAACCCACGCGACTGATCCAGCACATAGGCAAAACCACCAGTCATACCTGCACCAAAATTACGCCCGGTGTCACCTAGCACGATCACCAAGCCGCCAGTCATGTACTCGCAGCAGTGATCGCCTGCCCCCTCAACAATCGCAGTNGCACCCGAATTTCGGACCGCGAAACGCTCACCTGCGCGGCCAGCGGCATACAAAGTGCCGCCCGTGGCGCCATACAAACAGGTGTTGCCAATGATCGCGGTGTCTTCAGAAGCGAACATCGATCCTTTCGGAGGCGAGATCACCAACCGACCACCAGCCATGCCCTTGCCNACATAGTCATTGGCATCACCTTGCAAATACATTTCAAGGCCCGGCGAGTTGAACACACCAAAACTTTGTCCAGCGGTTCCAGTCAAATCCAAACGGATCGGGTTCGGCAACCCCTCGAGTCCATAGGCCAATGCAATTTCACCCGACAAAGTCGCGCCGACCGAGCGATCACAGTTGGTGATCGTGAATTCGTAGTGACCACCGGCACCCGATGCCACCGCCTCACGCGTCGCATCAACAATCGCCTGATTCAAGAGTCCTTGATCGTACGGTGGATTCTTAGCAACGGCACACAATTGCGGCTTACCAGCATGTTCTGGTCCCTGATACAGAATTGGCCCGAAGTCCAATTTCGCTTGGCGCTGTGAACGACCTCCCACCTGCACAAGTAGGTCAGTCCGACCCACCAATTCAGCCAAGGTCCGGACACCCAATCCGGCCATCAGTTCACGCGTTTCTTCCGCAACAAATGTAAAAAAGTGCTTAATCATTTCGACTGTGCCGCGGAAATGTTGCTCGCGCAGATAGTCGTTTTGCGTTGCCACTCCAGTGGCACAGTTGTTCAGGTGGCAAATACGCAGATACTTGCATCCCATAGCCACCATAGGCGCAGTACCAAAGCCAAAGCTTTCGGCACCTAAAATGGCCGCCTTGATGACGTCAAGGCCAGTCTTCAAGCCGCCATCTGTCTGTAGCCGAACCTTGTCACGGAGATCGTTTGCTCGCAACGCCTGATGCGCCTCAGACAAGCCCAACTCCCAAGGTGAACCGGCGTATTTAATCGAAGTAATGGGACTGGCCGCGGTGCCGCCATCGTATCCAGAGATCGTGATCAAATCGGCATAAGCCTTCGCCACACCAGCGGCAATGGTGCCAACTCCGGGTTCACTGACCAGTTTGACCGAAACCAAAGCTCTTGGGTTGACCTGCTTTAAATCAAAGATCAGCTGTGCCAAGTCTTCGATGGAATAAATGTCGTGATGCGGCGGCGGTGAGATTAAAGTCACGCCCGGCACTGAATACCGCAGACGCGCAATCAATGCATTCACCTTGCCTCCAGGTAACTGCCCACCCTCTCCTGGCTTTGCTCCCTGCGCCACTTTGATCTGCAGAACTTCAGCATTCACCAAATAATGTGGTGTCACGCCAAACCGGCCGGAGGCGATCTGCTTAATTTTAGAGACCTTGGATGTTCCAAATCGAGCAGGATCTTCACCGCCTTCGCCTGAATTCGAGCGCGCGCCCAACTCATTCATTGCTTGCGCAAGCGCTTCATGCGCTTCAGGACTCAGCGCACCAAGCGACATGCCGGCCGAGTCAAATCGCTTCAATATCGATTCAATAGGCTCGACTTGATCAATTGAAATTGCACGGCCCTGATCAAGCTCGAGTTTCAACAAATCACGTAACGTCGCCACAGGACGCTCATTGACCAATTTCGCATAACGCTGGTAAGTCGAGTAGGAACCAGTCTGCACTGCCTGCTGCAGTGTTTGCACCACATCGGGGTTATAGGCATGGTATTCACCGCCATGCATATACTTTAAAAATCCGCCCTGCGGCACAGGCTTACGCTTAGACCACGCCATCGACTGACGAACGCTTTGGTCGTACTCAAAATCTGAGAAATCTGCGCCCGCAATACGGCTTTGGACACCGGTAAAACACAGATCAACAACTTCGGTCGACAAGCCAATGGCTTCGAACAACTGCGCACCCCGATAGCTGGCGATCGTTGAAATCCCCATCTTGGAGAGGATTTTCAACAGGCCTTTGTTAATGCCCTTTCTGTAATTGCGATGCAGCTCCAGAGGATCACCGATTAACTCATCGGACTCCACCAAATCATTGATCACGCGGTAGGACAAGTACGGATAGACCGCAGTCGCGCCAAACCCGAGCAATACCGCAAAATGATGTGAATCGCGTGCCTCGCCAGTATCGACGATGATGTTTGCTGAACACCTGAGACCTTCTGCGATCAAACGGTGGTGGACGGCGCCAGTTGCCATCGTCGCTGAAACCACCCACTGCTCTGCATGTACTTCTCGGTCAGTCAGAATCAACAGCGTATTACCCGCACGAACGGCATCAACCGCTTGCTGACAGACTGCCTCAACGGCAGCCTTCAGACCCATGGCCGGATCAAACGCCAACGGAATCATGACCCGCCCATAGCCTGGATGCTCGAATGCCTTGAGGCGATCCATCTTTGGAGCAGACAACACCGGCGAGTGCAAAATAATCCGCTCCGCATGGTCAGCGGTTTCTTCGAACGGATTTAACTCCACCCCAAGACAAGTCTCGAGGCTCATCACGATTGCCTCACGCAATGGGTCGATAGGCGGGTTGGTGACCTGAGCAAACTGCTGTCGGAAATAATCTCCGATATGGCGCTGCTCAGTCGACAACACGGCCATCGGCGTGTCGTCACCCATCGATCCGACAGCTTCCTGTCCCATCTCAGCCAAAGGCTTAATGACCGACTCGCGCTCTTCACGAGTGAGACTGAACAGTTTTAGATACGGATCAAGGCCTTGCTCAGATAACGGCCGAAGGTCTGAGAACGGATCCTTCATGTCCGCCTCAAACCGAATGGTCTGCTCACGAAGCCACTTTTTATAGGGCTGGCGGCCTTTCAATTGTTGGTCGATTTGGTCTGCTGTCAGAACCTCTCCGGTCTCGGTATCAACTGCCAACAGCTCGCCAGGTCCGACGCGTCCTTTTGCAACCACATCTTCTGGTTTATAGCTCCACGTGCCGACTTCCGAGGCGACTGTGATGTAACCGTTGGTAGTCCGAACCCAACGGGCAGGACGCAATCCATTACGATCCAATAGGCAGCAGGCAAACCGACCATCAGTCAGCACGATACCTGCCGGACCATCCCAAGGCTCCATGTGCATGGAGTTGTATTCATAAAATGCCCGCAGATCGGCATCCATGTCGTCAACATTCTGCCAGGCCGGCGGGACCAACATGCGAACCGCACGGAAAAGATCCATGCCACCGGCCACCATGACCTCGAGCATGTTGTCGAGACTCGANGAATCAGACCCCGTGGTATTGACCAAAGGCAAAATCGCATCGATTTCTGGCAACCGATCTGACTGGAATAAATGCCCACGCGCTCTCGACCAATTCCGGTTCCCCGCAATGGTGTTGATTTCACCGTTGTGCGCCAATAATCGGAACGGTTGCGCCAGTGGCCAGCGGGGCAAGGTATTGGTCGAAAATCGCTGGTGAAAAACACAAATGCCTGTCGCCATGGCCGGATCGTTTAAATCCGGATAAAAACTCGGCAGATCCACCGGCATCATCAATCCCTTGTACGAGATGACGCGACGCGAAAGCGAGCATAAGTAGTTGTCGCTGTGGTCTGCCAGTGCACGCTCAATGAGACGCGACGCCATGAATAGTTCGTTGTCGAAACCCGCCTGATCCTGTGTGGTGGGTTCCACAAAGAGTTGTGCAAAGGCGGGCATGTTATCTTTCGCGATGGGGCCCAGATTGGTCGGATCTGTTGGCACATCGCGCCATCCAACAACCTGCAGCTGCCGACTACTCAGAACCTGCTCAATGGCCGCACGGGCAACTGCCTGCGCCTCACCATCGCGAGGCAAAAACAGCATACCCACTGCATAAAGCGCACCCAGTTCCCGACCGCAAGCCACTTTGGCTGCATGACGCATGAACTGATCTGGCATCTGAAACAACAGGCCGCATCCATCGCCTGTTTTACCATCGGCCGCAATACCACCTCGGTGCGTCATACATGTCAGGGCTTCGATCGCAGTCATCAATAGATGATGGCTAGCCTGTCCTTCGCAATGTGCAATCAGTCCGAAGCCGCAATTGTCTCGGAACTCACCTGGTGTGTAGAGACCCTTGGTCATAATTTATTTCCCACCTCTGCGAACCATTTGGAACGCAACCATCAACTGGCACGGGCCGCGTCGCGGCCCCTAAAAATCCATCACCTTCACGCGTCTGTCGGGCAGAGCGCCCTCGCGTCATTCGATCCATCGTGCGGACACAAACCCCTGAATCCTTAGCGAAAACGGCCGCGTAGTATATGTCTCGGAGGCGTTGGGGGCAAATCCCGAACAGCGAGAATCTTCTTACGACTTGGGCGTTAGCGGGATAGTCACTGGCGCAGACGGCGCCTCGGGTCTCTGTGCTTCCCACCAAAGATACGCGATGAAAAGAGCCGCGAGCAAGCCCCCCACCATCAACAGATAGCGAAACATAGGAGATACGGCCGCCTCGTCTGAGGAATTGGGGTCGCTTTCCGCGTCATTGCTGCTCTCGGCATCCAAAGGCCACGGGGTCCCTCGCTCCTCAAGGGCCGCTCTTAGCAGACGCTTCGGCATGTCTGAATAGCGACTTAAAAGCAACGCATCTGGCCTTTGTTCGGACGATGACACACTGGCTTTAGCCAGCGCCTCGCTCAAATCATGGCCATCCCACGCGGCAATCGAACGACACTCGGCAATACACCGAAGCCCACCAAACGATCCAAAACGGTTTGCTCACCAATCAGGACAATCGACCAAGCCCGACCAAAGACCCCACTCGCCAGTTCGCTGAAGAATTGCAATGTGTCATCCGACAAACAATGCGCATCTTCAACAAGAACTTCAGGTACACCCTGATCGGTTCCTGCGGATTGCTTGTTTTGCAATCGGGCCAACAACGCAAAGTCGTCACCCTCAGGCCGCAAACCCACCAAGGCCACCAAACGCATCACGGCATCATGCCGGTCTTTGATAACCTCGCCTTCTAAACGCAACGGCGAAAATGGTGTGGCCAGCTGGAGCGCTTGTATCACAGTGGACTTGCCCTGACCGGGCGCACCCGTCAGTACAACCAAACCCCGCGCCCATCGGATTGCAGCGCGCAAACGCTCGAGAGAGGCGCGTTGAGAGCGGACTAAGGGCAGCACTGAACGAGCACAGTCTCAAGATCAGCGGATGACACAGAATCAGCCACATAAGCCTCACCAAGCGAACGCAACAACACCAGGCGAAGTCGTCCGTCGATATTTTTCTTGTCCACTGCCATGTGCCGCAAAAAGTCTGTCGGCGTCATTCCAGCAGGCGGCTCCACGGGCAATCCAGCCGCGGAGCAGAGCAGCCAGACACGCTCGACATCAGCAGACTCCAAGTGCCCTATCTGCGCCGACATCCGCGCAGCCATAACCATACCCGCGCCCACGGCCTCGCCGTGCAACCAACCGCCGTAGCCGAGATGTGCCTCTATCGCGTGGCCAAATGTGTGGCCCAGATTCAACAGTGCACGCACACCACCCTCGCGCTCATCTTCCGCCACGATCTTTGCCTTCATCTGACAGGATCGGGCAATGGCCTCAGTCAGTGCCGCCTGATCTTTGGCCAATAATTTAGCCAGATTGGTCTCGATCCAATCGAGAAACTCGGCATCACCCAAGAGCCCGTATTTGATCACCTCGGCAAGGCCTGCAGACATTTCACGCGAGGGCAGCGTGGCCAACACTCCCGTATCTGCCAAGACCCCTACCGGCTGGTGAAACGCGCCGATCATGTTTTTACCCAACCTGTGGTTGACGCCGGTTTTCCCACCAACTGATGAGTCAACCTGCGACAACAAGGTAGTGGGTATCTGGATAAATGCGACACCACGCTGATAGGTGGCTGCTGCAAATCCCACCATGTCACCGATCACCCCGCCGCCAAGCGCAACAAAGGTAGCGTTTCGCGAGAATCGATGCTCGAGCGCGGTGGCATAGATGGCATCCAGTTGCTGCAAGTGTTTGTATGCTTCACCGTCTGGCAGTATCACGGTGGCCACCTCGAAGTCAGCAAATGCCGCTTCAACATCCGCTAAATACAGGGGTGCAATCGTCTCGTTAGTCACAATTAACACCTGGCGCCCAACCACCAAAGGAGTCAGGTGTTCTGCTCGGAGCAACGGAGCGCCAATCTCGATGCCGTATGAACGCTCACCCAGATCCACCTGTAATCGACGCATATTAGTCCTCCTCCAAGGCATCTACGATCCGACGTACCACCGATGCCGGGCTGGCTTTTCCAGTGGGCACCTGTATGCCTGCACAACCGGCATACAGCGGGTCTCTTTCAGTCGCCATCGCGCGCAATTTAGCCTTCGGATCATCCACCTGAAGCAAAGGCCGGTTTTTGTCATGTTTTAGACGGTCATACTGGGTTTTCAAATCCACTTTGAGCCAAATGACCGCACGTCGGTTGGCTTCTAGAATGGCACGATTTTCTGGTCTTAACACCACGCCCGCCCCAGTTGAAATGATCACATCCGGCTGCGATGCGAGCTCGGCCAAGACCCGTGACTCGCGGTCGCGGAACCCAGCTTCACCCTCAACGTCGAAAATCCAGGGGATGTCTGCACCACAACGCAATTCGATCTCTTCATCCAAATCGAGACAAACGCGCTTTAACTTGGCCGCAAGCAAGCGTCCGACGGTGGTCTTACCGGCACCGGTCGGTCCTATCAAAAACAGCGTGGGCAATTCGCGCGACATGCGACCTCAATTTCACAAGACTCGGGGGCTGATGAATATTAACAGTTCCGACTTAAAGGAACGATGCTGTCGTGTTTGAAACGCACGGCCCAAAATCGGAATGTCTGACAACACCGGGATCCCCGTCTCAATTTCTTCCTCTTTCGACTCATAGATTCCACCCAAAACCAGCGTTTCGCCAGGATCCACGGTCACTCGGGTATTGAGCTCACGGGTTTCAATTGCTGGGCCTTGAGCCGTCGCCAACTGACTCACTTGGTCCTGACGGATGTCGAGTGTCATTTCAATCCGACCGTCGTCTCGCAAAATCGGTGTCACCTTGAGTTCCAACACCGCATCTTTAAATTCTGTGCGGCTCTGACCGTTTTCATTCACTGAAACAAAGGGTAATTGCTCACCTTGTCGAATTGTCGCCGGGCGACGATTGGTCGTGACAATGCGTGGCTCTGAAATCACCTCGCCTGCACCCGAGGCCTCAAGCGCCTGAAGCTCAAGAGACAACAGTCTTGGATCTGAGACAAAGGCCAGCGACAAGGCCCCAGCCGCGGCGTCCAATGGGGGACCTGGACTCTGCCCAGCGACACCGGAGCGGCCCGGATTCGCGGTCGAAAATGACCAGCGGATGCCAAGATCGCGCCTGAGACTTGTGTCTGCAGCAACCAATTTTGCCTCTATCAGAATTTGCGCCACTTCAACGTCAAGCATCTCGATCAATCGCTTCGCCTGCTCCAAATGATCTGGATCACCACTTAACAACAAACGGTTGGTTTCAGGGTCAGCAATCACGATCACATTCCCTGAATCCCGCATTCCAGCAGACTGAATCAACTCAAGAACCTGTGACGACTCACGGTGCTTTAAATCAATACTCAATAACTCTGTGGTGCGCGAGGGGGCGACCAGAGCCAGTTGCGGGGGCCGACCCCGAACCTCAAATCCAACGGCTGCGGCGATCTGTTGCAGAGCCTCAAGTGGCGCAGCAACCGAAGTATTCAAACTGACCTCAGGATCAACACCGCTGGGTTGGCTGACGCGCCAACCGGTCTCTTCGCCAAACACAACCAACACCTCAGAAAGCGGAGTCGCACTGAACCGTAGCTCAAATCCAACAGCAACAGATGACAATACCCAGAGCACGCATACGATCAATGATCTTGTCATGGCCGTCCCCCAAGACAACTGGTTCCGATGTCACTTTTCAACACCAGTTGCGATTGGTGAACACCCACAATTCGCCAATCCTCTGTCAACCAATCGCCAACTTGCTGGTGGGTCCGACCCGACTCACCCTGAAGCCATAACGCGTCACCTAAACGCCCCACAAGCTGCCACCGAGGACACACTGATACAGTTCCCATACGCACCGGCTCGAGCACTGGGAAATCCTCATCCCTCCGGTGGTAACGGACTTCACCAAGCACCGCAACATCCAGTGACATCAGTGCAACTGAATCGTCACGGCGAATCAGCACGCGCTCAAGACGCACCCCCTCGAGACGCGATAGGACCCGCATGGCGCCACGCCAAAGTGCATCCGCCGCATAACCCATCTGAATCGACCAGCGCGCCTCTCCCATCTGCATCTCGAGAACCTCGAGCCCTTCTGCCTGCATCTCGGCAACTAATTGCGCAGGAGTCAACTCGATCCCCTGAGGAGCAGCCTCCTGCAGAGCATGTAAGCGATGTTGACGCTGCTGAAGCAACACCTCATGTTGTGCTGTGGCGGCCACAAACTGACGCGCCAGCATCAATTTATTGACGTAATCCTGGAATTGCGGCCAGAGAAATACAGCGCCAAGCAACAAACCACTGAAGACAAACCAACTCACAAGAATCGATGTCGTTTGTCGTACGATCCACAAATCATTTGCCCTCTGTTGCATGCACCCGAATCTCAATCACCTGACCACTGTCTGCCGATCGAACGGACAGCACCTCTGCAGCCGACGCCTCAATTACATCGGACAACACGGCTAATGAGGCCACCTGCACCTGTAGTTTCAGTTCACGGGGCGTCTGTTCGATCGACAGCAACCGCACTGGACGGTTCGAAAACCATCGATTCCAGTCCATCATCCGACCCAACGCCCACTTTTCTGCTTCTTTGAGGGCCTGTTGTGTGGCATCACGTTGCACAAGGCTGCGCTCAAGCGCCTCGAGATTCAGGAGCAGGGATTGATTGGTCTGACGCAATGCATCAACGGCATCACCTTGATCCGGAAGATCACGTTTTAAGCGATCCAGTGTCAATGCAATCGAACCCGTTACGATGCCTAAACTGACCGCCAACATGGCACACCAACGAAGCAACCAACGCGTCCGTTGACGCGCCACTCGTTGACGCCAGTGGAGCAAATTCAACATGTGCTCGCGCCAAACAAATCAATCGCTGCATCATCGAGACATGTCGGTACGCCAGTTCTGCGCTCACGAAACATCCAGGCATCGATCCGTGGTACGGATTCACTCAATACAAGCCCTACCCGCTGCACCACGCCTGCCGCACACTCCGCCAGAAAGGTGACACCACAACGCGACCACAAATAAAGCCCATCCTCACGCGCACGAAGGAGCCAGTCCGCCTCAGGCGCAAGCCACTGCATGTCGGCACGCCGCATCAGTGGGTCCAGCCATTCCATTGCCTGGTCGCAGAGCCGCGCATGCATCTGATACGTGATGCCGTCGCAGACAAACGAAACCGAGTCAAAGCCATGACCACCTCGATCTGCACCGCCGGCCTCGCTCACGTGCCGATGCACCCAGTGCTCGGACACAACGCAGGACATCGAGTGCACGCCTAACTCAGCAAGCACACAATCTCGGTCCCCTAACGTGTGCTGAGAGACGCCCTCAGCGCGATGCATGGTGAACCCCGCCGGATGCACAACAAATAAAATATCTGTGTCAAAAATCGTCGCCATGCACATCTCCATGTGCTGACAGCAAAGCGGGAAATTGACCACCGTCAAATCAGTATTGGACTTTGATTTTAGGTACACTGCACGACTTGGAACGAGGTGGATGACCTGTGAGCGGAACCTTCCGATTTTTTGTCGGTTTATCAATCAGTGCATTACTTGCCGTGCTCTTGGTGGTCGTCGGAGGCTACCTGTATCTGAAGCCTGGCCTGCCGGACGTCGAATCACTGCGGACGGTGCGCCTACAGACTCCCTTGCAAGTGTTTACACAAGACGGCCAGTTAATCGCTCAATTCGGTGAGAAACGTCGCGATCCAGTGAGCATCAACGAAGTACCGCTGGATCTGGTCCGCGCATTCCTCGCTGCAGAAGACGACAACTTCAGAGACCACGTGGGCATCGATCTCTTGGGTCTCGCCCGCGCCGCATGGCAGCTGGTCTCAAGCGGGCAAATCCAGTCCGGCGGCTCCACCATCACAATGCAAGTGGCGAAAAACTATTTTCTCAGCCATGAGCGAACATTTGCGCGCAAATTTCGAGAAATCCTACTGGCTCTGGAAATTGAAAAATCACTGAGTAAAGACGAAATTCTTGAGCTGTACTTCAATGTGATTTTCCTTGGTCATCGTGCCTATGGCGTCAACGCAGCCTCACAAATCTATTACGGAAAGCCACTCGATGCGCTAACTCTGGCCCAGTCTGCGATGATTGCAGGACTGCCCAAAGCTCCTTCGAAGTACAACCCAATCGCCAATCCAGCGCGCGCCAAAGAACGCAGGGATTGGATATTAGGACGCATGCTGCGGCTCAATTTCATCACCCAAGAGGCTTACTCCAGTGCGATTGAGCAACCGGTGACCGCCTCACTGCATGGAGTGCAAGTGGACCTGGCTGCACCCTATGTGGCCGAGGAAGCGCGCCGCATTGCCCTTGAGATCTTCAATGACCAAGCCTACACCGATGGGCTTCGCGTGATCACAACCATCAACGGAGCTCAACAAAAAGCAGCGCAGAACGCCGTTGTCAGTGGATTGATGGAATACGACAGGCGGCATGGATGGCGAGGAGTCGAGCAATCGCTCCCAGGGTCAAATCGCACCGACTGGCAGACCGCCTTGCAGGCAGCCGACCCCATCGGGCCATTGGAACCCGCTGTTGTTTTGCAAGTTACTGAAAATCGTATTGTTGCTGAATCACAACGTGGCGAAACTGTCGAAATCACCAGTGCTGGCTTTTCCTGGGCACGTGCCTATCGCAGTGTAAACAGCATCGGCTCAGCCGTTCGTGACGCAAGAACCCTGGTGCAACCGGGCGATCTTATTCGGATCTTCGAGGACAAGGGCCGGTGGTGGCTGGCGCAAAAACCCGAAGTCGAATCCGGCTTTGTCGCCCTCGACCCAGACAATGGCGCAATCCGAGCCATGGTGGGCGGGTTCAACTACTTTGAATCCAAATTCAATCGCGCAATCCAAGGTGGACGACTGGTTGGCTCTGGCTTTAAACCATTAATCTACAGCGCCGCACTGGAGTCTGGAATGACTCCAGCGACCCTGGTCAATGATGCGCCAGTGGTGTTTGATCAAACCGAAGGCGCAACCGATTGGCGCCCGCAAAACTCGAGCGGCACGTTTCTTGGACCCACGCGCCTGAGGACAGCACTTTACCGCTCGCGCAACCTGGTTTCCGTCCGCTTGGTACGCGAATTGGGCATTGATCGGATACTCGAAATCGCAGAACGGTTCGGTTTAGACCGTGAGCAGTTACCGCGAGACCTGTCCATTTCTCTCGGCACAGCATCTCTCACGCCTGTCGAGCTCGCTGAAATCTACGCAGTCTTCGCCAACGGTGGGTTCCGTGTGCGGCATCATTTGATCGATCGCATCGAGTCGGCAGAAGGCGCTGTGTTGTATCAAACCCAACCGGTGTCCGTGTGTCGTACCGAGTGCGAAGGGCAACAAGTCTCACTCGACTTGGAATTTGATAATCGATTGCAAGCCAGACAAGCCAGCCTGTTCGAAATCGATTCACAGCAGCGTATCGCACCGCGCGTTCTGGATGCGCGGATGCACTACCTCATTCATGACATGTTACGCGACGTCATCCAGCAGGGGACTGCAAAGCGGGCGTTGGAAATTGGCCGTAGTGATCTCGCCGGCAAGACTGGGACCACCAATGATCAATTTGATGCCTGGTTCAGTGGCTACCATCCGCAGGTGGTGGCCTCAGTTTGGGTAGGATTTGATCAGCCCAAAACCCTAGGGCGAGCTGAATATGGTGGTCGTGCGGCATTGCCGATTTGGATTGAATTTATGCGGGAAACACTGCGTGACGTGGCAGACACGCCAATCCCGATGCCGCCGGGAATCATTGCAACCCGAATTGACCCCACCACAGGCGCCAAAGCACGTCCATCGCAGAAGGGAACGCTCCGCGAGTTTTTCTTACTGGAAAACCCGCCAAAGGACCCCGCACCAGAAGGTTTAGTCACGCCAAACGGTGAATCAACCATCTCTTCACCGCAGCAGTTGTTCTAAGGCAGTATGTCGAGGTTGGCCGGGTGGCTGACCTTGAGAGTCCATGGCATTTGCTGCCGAATCGGTTTCGGGGAACGAGTTACCCAGCCACGTACTTCGATACGATCCCCGGGAGTAAGCGCAGCAAGCCCAGATCTTAGTTCCAGGCGCAACAGGCCATCAATGACCGCCACATTGGATCGCTGCGCAGACGCCGTTGACGTCACTGTACCGTGTAAAATCTGAAAACCACCCAGATCTGCACCCAGATCTCGGATTGCTTGCGGAAACACATTTTCCGTCCACAGACCAACCCGATTTGATCGAGCCCGTGTTTCGGCATCCTTCAAACAATCTGCCAAACGGATGTTCGGTGGCACGGCAACTGCAAAAGCCATCCCGTTCAGCACCAGATGTTCAGCGAGATACTGTTTATCGTGCCAAATGTTTGCCAGCAAGCGGCCATACCGATCTGTGGGAGCCGGCCATGGCGTTACCTGAACCTTTTCAGGCAAGAAGGCGACAGCAGTCTCACGTGCTCGCCTTGCCTGACGCCCTTGCCAACCCTTGGAGTTCATTTCTAGGGCGTTGAGACCAACAAGGCGCACCCGCTGCCCCGTATTGAGGCGCAAAGTATCTCCATCTGTTACACGAGAAACAGCAATCGGGGACGAAAGAGATTCCGGAGGAGGACAGGCGGCCAGTGCGCCTTGGGCGAAAAAAAAGGCTGCATACAACGCAGCCTTTTTCATCAATTTACTTGGACGCGGTACGGCCACCGAATCGCTTGTTGAATCGGTCAATTCGACCACCTGTATCAACCACTTTCTGCTTGCCGGTGTAAAAAGGGTGGCACTCTTGGCATACGTCAACAGTGAAATCTTCGCCCTTTGTTGAACGCGTCTCGTAGACGGTTCCGCAAGAGCAGGTTACCTTCACATCTGAATATGCTGGATGAATATCCGCTTGCATCTAATTTATCCTCTGTCATTCAATGCCGCCGTCCTGACCGCATCAGGCGTCAGGTACCGCATCGTGTTTGGGCGGCGGAGTCTATCAAAGTCTTGGGTCTGCACGGAAGTCTATGCCACGCATTTTTATAAAAGTATTTGTTCCAGGGCCTTTTACAGAGCCCCTTACCTACCAGTGTGAACAACAGGTTTCCCCAGGCACTCGAGTTCGTGTCCCACTTGGATCCCGCGAAGTCATTGGTCTCACAAGAGGCGTCGCTGAATCAATAGCTGATGTTGAGACCATCAAATCAGTCCTTGAGATCCTCGATTCCAAGCCGCTGATTTCGGACGAAATCTTTGCACTTGTTGAATTCGCGAGCAGCTATTACCACACCCCACCGGGTGATTTGGCGCTGTTGGCATTGCCTGCGTCTCTACGCAAAGGCAAACCCTACGCCGTGGCAAAGTGCGAAGAGGGTCTCGGTCAAGCACCCAACTATGCGCTGCATCCCGAACAATTGCAGGCCATTGGCGTGATAGACGATGCTGCGCAGGGCTTCCAGTGTTTTTTACTGCAGGGCGTCACTGGCTCTGGAAAAACTCAGGTGTTTTCCGAGTTGATCGCAAAAACCGTGTCGCGCGGACAACAAGTCTTGTTGCTCGTACCTGAAATAGGTTTGACCGGGCAGATGGTCACCCGCATTCAACACCAGCTCAATGGCCGGCTTGTGGTGTCGCACTCTAATCTGGCTGACGGCGCAAGAGCGCGCGCTTTTGCCGCCGCCTCCGAAGGGCTCGCTGACGTTCTGATCGGTACCCGGAGCGCACTGTTCACACCGATGCCGAATCTTGGCCTGATCCTTATCGATGAAGAACACGACAGTGCCTATAAAAACCAAGAAGGGGCGCTGTATTCAGCCCGCGATCTCGCCATTGTCCGCGCACAACACCGAAATATCCCAATCGTTCTGAGCTCAGCGACGCCGTCAATGGAAACCTGGCATGCGGCCAATCACGGACGATATCGCAGACTACGGCTCAGCACGCGACCAGGCGCACAACAGAATACCGATCTTGAGCTTATTGATGCCCGACGAGACCGACCCAAAGATGGGCTAACCCAAGCAGCTCGCTTGGCCATTACACGGGCACTCGAGCGCAAGCAACAGGCACTGATCTTCCTCAATCGACGTGGCTATGCGCCTGTTCTAATGTGTACCCACTGTGGCTGGACACCTGAGTGCAAACATTGTGATGCCAAGCCGACACTGCACCGCCAACCGGATCTGCTGTGGTGTCATCACTGTGATCACCGGTCCCGACCCCCTGCAGTTTGTCCGGCCTGCTCAGGGCTCCAGTTGATGGCTGTAGGACAAGGCACTGAACGACTGACTGAAGCTGTCGAAACCCTATTTCCAGATACCCCTGTCGTTCGGATTGATCGCGATACAACCAGTAAAAAGAAGGCGTTTGAAACGCTCCTCGCTCCCGTGATTGCCGGCGAACCCTGCATCTTGGTTGGCACCCAAATGTTGGCCAAGGGACATGATTTCAAAAAGTTGTCGACAGTTGTCGTCACCGACGGAGATCAAGGGTTACTCGGCGCTGACTTCAGAGCCATTGAACATTTCGCACAATTACTCACTCAAGTCGCCGGCCGCGCCGGTCGCCACAACACCACCGGCCGTGTTTTGATTCAAACCCATCGGCCAGATTCGCCGTGGTTCGAACTGATTCTCGGCCACGACTACGACCGGTTGGCCTCGGCCATTGCCCGCGAACGGGAGCTTTTCGAGTGGCCTCCGCTCAGTCATCTAGCGCTGATCAACGCCCGTGGCCCCGATGCCAAACTGGTGTTGCAAGCCCTTGACGACATCGCTCACCAATTGCGAAGTCTCGACAGCCCATTGAAGATCCTGGGTCCAGCTCCTGCGCCGATGGAGCGGCGCAATCGACAATACCATGCTCAACTCTTGTTGCGGGGGCCTCGATCGTTGTTGCACTGGGCACTCGACGAGACTGGCCCTTGGGGTTATCGGCGGCGCGGAAAAGTGATGTTTCAGCTCGATGTGGATCCTTGGGACCTCTGGTAATGCTACACTCGCGCCCGCACTCGGAGGGAATCTATGAAGGAAATTGTTGCGGCTTTATTTGAACGCGCGCTTGATCAATTGGTTGCTCAAGGCGTGATCGACAGTGCGGCGAGAAAACCCGTACAGATCGAAAATACCCGCGACCCTGCACATGGTGACCTTGCCACTAACGTGGCCATGATGCACGCCAAGCTGGCGCAGAGACCTCCTCGCGAACTCGCGGCGCAAATTCTCGATCTGTTACCCGACAGTACTGATATTGAAGCGACAGAAATCGCAGGACCCGGGTTCATCAACATCCGATTAGCCAGCGCGGCCACCTTTGAACCACTGAGACGCTGCCTCCGTGAGACTGACACTTTTGGCCACCATCCATCGACCGGCGAGCGCATCCAAGTCGAATACGTTTCTGCCAATCCAACCGGGCCCCTGCATGTCGGCCATGGTCGTGGAGCAGCATATGGCGCGACATTGGTGAACTTACTCAAGGCCCGTGGCCACACTGTGCAAGGTGAGTACTACGTGAACGATGCGGGTCGACAGATGAATATCCTCGCGATCAGCGTTTACCTGCGTTACCTCGAGACACAAGGCGTCACTGTTGAATTTCCATCAGCCGGCTATCAGGGTGACTACATCACAACCCTCGGCCAAACATTGGCAACACAGGTAGGCGATGCCTTGATGTTGACTCAAGAAACACTCAATGCACACCTGGTTCAGGACACAGATGAAACCAAAGACGCGCACATTGATGGATTGATAGCGAATGCAAAAAACGCACTGGGTGACGGGTTCGAGCGACCCCTTTCAACTGGCACTCGATGCAATTCTCACGGACATCCAAGATGATCTGGGCGAGTTTGGTGCGCATTATGATTGTTGGTTTAGTGAGCGTTCACTGGTTACTGACGGCGCCATTGATCGGGCTGTCGACGTTCTACAAGAAAAGGGACACCTCTTCACCGATAAGGGCGCGTTGTGGTTTCGGTCCACTACTTTTGGCGACGACAAAGATCGCGTCATTCGCCGCGATAATGGCGAATACACTTACTTTGCCAGTGACATTGCCTACATTGCGAATAAGTTTGAACGGGGATTCGACCGCGTTGTCTATGTCTGGGGTGCAGACCATCACGGCTATATTGTGCGTATCAAAGCAGCTGCTGAGGCACTCGGTTACGACCCCGAGCGCCTGATCATTCGGCTGGTGCAGTTTGCAATTCTGTATCAAGAAGGCGAACGCGTGCAGATGTCGACCCGATCCGGATCTTTTGTCACCTTACGCGCCCTACGTGATGATGTCGGCCGCGATGCGTGTCGGTATTTCTATGTGATGCGCAAAGCCGATCAGCACTTGGACTTTGATCTGTCACTGGCGAAAAGTCAGACCAAGGACAATCCGGTTTATTACATTCAATACGCACATGCCCGGATCTGTCGTGTTCTGGAGAGCCTGGGCGACACACCCTTTGTCGAGACGCGTGGCCTAAATCATTTATCTCAATTGACCGCACAAGATGAACTGGACTTGGTCACAGCTATCGGTCGGTTCCCAGAAATTCTAGCCAAAGCCGCGGACTCTCTTGAAGCACACACCCTGTGCTATTACCTGCAGGATTTGGCCGCTGACTTCCACCGCTGGTACAACGGGACTCGTCTGCTGGTTGATGAACTGGAACTGCGCGACGCGCGCCTGAGTCTGGCCATTGCCGTCAGGCAGGTGCTAGCCAATGGACTTAAGCTACTCGGCGTCTCCGCACCTGAGGCGATGTGATGCGTGACTACTCCTCGCAAGCGACAAAGCATCGGGTGACCAAACAGCGTGGACCCGGCGCGGCTCTTGGGATCACCTTGAGTGTGATCTTACTCGGTGGAGTGACTGCTGTCTTGATTTGGTTAAACCAAAGCGCACGGAACACTGTGGAACAAGCAGCCGAGCAACCGATTGCCACACCCGGCGTTTCACCTGAGCAACAATCCCTCAGCGTACCAAACACGGAGGAGGAGGCGACCGAAGTCGCCATTCAAGACATCCCGAAAGCCCCAGAGAACTTTTACACTTTTTACCAACTTTTAATCGAGGGCGAAGTTCCGATAGATGTTGAGGCCGGCGAAACCCGTGACGAAGCCATTGCCAAGAAATTGCAATCCACATTGGTCCAAGTGGCCTCGTTTCGCACGTTTGAAGCCGCAGAAAGTGCTCGCGTGGCCTTGCTACTTTTGGATCTCAAGGCACGAGTCATTCCAGCCAGCACGCAAAATGGCGGCTGGTATCGCGTGGTACTTGGCCCATTCAAAACCATGCGCGACATGCAAACAGCGGCCGATCGGCTGAAAAAAAATGGTTACGACGCGCAGCGCGTCACGGAGTAAAACGATGGAACAATTTCATGGCACCACCATTGTCTCGGTCCGCCGCGGGCGCGAGGTCTGTATCGGAGGCGATGGACAGGTCACGCTGGGCAATACCGTGATGAAGGGCAATGCTCGCAAGGTGCGTCGCCTTTATCAAAATCGAGTACTGGCGGGATTTGCTGGCGGCACGGCGGATGCATTCACCCTATTTGAACGATTTGATGCAAAACTTGAAAAGCATCAGGGCAATCTTACTCGTGCAGCAGTGGAGCTGGCGAAAGATTGGCGCCAAGATCGCATGTTGCGCCGACTCGAGGCCATTTTGGCAGTCGCTGACACCGAAACCTCGCTGATCATCACAGGCAACGGCGATGTAATGGAACCCGAGGAAGGGATCATCGCAGTCGGCTCTGGCGGCCCATTTGCACAAGCCGCAGCGCTCTCATTGATCCGAAACACAGAGCTGCCAGCACGACGAATTGTGGAAGAGGCATTGAAGGTTGCCGGCGAGATCTGCATCTACACCAATAACCATTTCACAATTGATGAGCTGATCGCAGAGAATGAGTGACCTATCCCCGAAAGAAATCGTAGCGCAGCTCGATCGCCACATTATTGGTCAAGCTGATGCAAAGCGTGCTGTTGCCATCGCACTNAGAAACCGGTGGCGCCGAATGCAGTTAGGTGCCGATCTGGCCAAAGAGGTCACNCCGAAAAATATCTTGATGATCGGGCCCACGGGAGTCGGTAAAACGGAAATTGCGCGACGTCTCGCGCGCCTCGCCGATGCTCCTTTTATTAAGATTGAAGCAACCAAATTCACCGAGGTTGGATATGTTGGCCGCGATGTGGAATCGATCATNCGTGATCTGGTTGGTGTCGCCATCAAAGACGANCGCGAACGTCGAATGGCGGAGGTTCGCAACCAAGCACTCGATCGTGCCGAAGACCGGATTCTTGACATCTTGTTACCTCCACCCCGCAGCGAAACGCCGATTCAATCAGACACCAGTGGCGCACGTCAGGTATTCCGNAAAAAGTTGCGTGAAGGCGAGCTAGACGACAAAGAAATTGAGATCGAAACACGCGTACAGCCGATGGGTGTCGACATCATGAGCCCGCCTGGTATGGAAGATATGGCAAACCAACTGCAAGACATGTTTGCGAAGTTTGGCCAAGACCGCAAAAAAACGCGGAAGTTGCCAATCAAAGACGCAATGCAGTTGTTAACGGACGAAGAGGCGACACGACTGATCTCAGATGATGATTTGAAGCAAGCCGCCATTGCGCATGTCGAGAATCGGGGAATCGTGTTCCTTGATGAGATAGACAAAGTCTGCCGACGTGAAANCTCACAAGGTGCTGATGTCAGCCGAGAGGGTGTGCAGCGGGATTTACTTCCGCTGATTGAAGGGACCACCGTGCAGACTAAGTTTGGTGCGGTCAAGACTGATCATATTTTGTTTATCGCCTCAGGCGCATTTCATCTGGCCAAACCATCTGACCTGGTGCCTGAACTGCAAGGACGACTGCCGATCCGCGTCGAACTTGACGCCCTAAAGCCCGCCGACTTTGCACGCATTCTGACTGAGCCCGACCATTCGCTGGTGCGGCAGTACCAAGCCTTACTCGCTACTGACGGCACTGAGGTTGAATTTGCCTCCTCGGGCATTGAGGCATTGGCTGAAATCGCGGCTGAGGTAAACGAGAAAACCGAAAATATCGGTGCTCGTCGGCTGCATACGTTAATGGAACGTGTGCTCGAAGATCTTCTGTTCGAGACCGCACAGCCAGCTGGTACAAAGGTCTCTGTAGATCGACCTTACGTCGAAGCGCGTCTGTCTGAACTCAGTCGGGACGAGGATTTGTCCCAATACATTCTTTGAGGTCGCATGAAAGAAACCACCCATTTCGGATACAAAGAAGTTCCAGTCGAAGAAAAGACCTATCGGGTTCGCGAAGTATTCAATAGTGTCGCGCGGCGTTACGACGTAATGAATGACTTAATGTCCGCTGGAATGCACCGGCTGTGGAAACGGGTTACGGTGGAAACCGCTGCGGTGCGTCCGGGGATGCAGATTTTAGATCTTGCTTCAGGTACAGGCGACTTGGCGCGGGCCATGGCACGTCGTGCAGGATCGACTGGTCGGGTTTGTCTGGCTGATATCAATGACCAGATGTTGCGTGTCGGCCGTGACCGTGCAATTGACGCTGGAGAGCTGACTGGTCTCAGTTGGTGTCAATGCGATGCTGAGGTGCTGCCCTTCGCAGACGCAACCTTTGACCGTGTGACCATTGGATTTGGATTGCGAAATGTGACGCGCAAGGAACTCGCATTGTCTGAAATGTATCGGGTACTGAAGCCTGGCGGACGTGCACTGGTGCTCGAATTTTCAAAGCCCACCTCAGCGCCGCTTGAACAGATCTACGATCTGTACAGCTTTTCGGTGCTGCCAACACTTGGCAAAGTCGTTGCTAACGACGCCGAATCCTATCAATACCTTGCTGAATCCATCCGCAAACATCCCGACCAAGAGACACTGAAGTCACTGATGGAGACAGCCGGCTTTGATTCTGTGAGTTATCAAAACCTCACCGGGGGCATCGTCGCTGTGCATCTGGGCATGAAGTCATGATGCCACGCCTGTTCCTCGCCGGATTAGTGAGCGCCTCTGAATCGGCGATTGCTGCTGGCATGCGGGCGGCGCAACTGACGCCCGAAGATCTCGCACCGATGGTCGGTAAAGTACTGCGTTTGCAGGTCACAGATTTGGATCTGGATCTTTGGATTGTCTGTGGGGAAAAACGGTGGTGGCTCTCGACAGAATCCCAAGAGCATGCCGATGTGGAATTGTCCGGCACCTTAGGCAGTCTTGTTGAGATTGCACGCTCCATCACAAAACCAGACAGCCCCCTAATATTCGATGGGTTGGACATCCGTGGTAGCGTTGGCGTGCTGCAGACCATGCAATCCATGTTCCGCTCATTGGAATTGGACTGGGAAGATGTGGTGACCCGCGCATTGGGACCAATCCCAGCTGGTCTATTGATTAAAACCTTGCGCACAGCACGAGAGCAGTGGCTTATCAGTCGTGCATCGCTGCAGAGACAAGCTGAAGACTTCGTGCGCTCAGAACAAACACTCGCCGTGACAGATAGTCTGTTCTCTGGCCANGCCAATGCCGTGACTCAGCTTGATCGCAATATCGATCGCCTGGCCGCCCGAATCAAACGTTTGGAATCCCGAGATGAGTAATTCAATTCGCCTGATGAAAATTCTCAAAGTGCTGTTCTCTGAACGCATTGACGAATTTTTGCCACAGCCCAAACGAGGCCCATTACGTGCGCTGAGTTGGTGTATTCCTCGAGTCAGAACTAAACGGTCACGTGGCGAACGGCTGCGTGATGCGCTGCAAACACTTGGTCCTGTATTCGTNAAATTTGGGCANATGCTGTCAACCCGGCGCGANCTATTGCCTCCAGATATCGCTGCAGCACTGGCCGAATTACAAGATCGAGTTCGTCCATTCCCAGGGGATGTCGCGCAAGCAATCATCGAGCGCGATTTGGAAGCGCCCGTGAGCGAAATCTTCAGTGAATTTGCAACTGAACCGATGGCTTCAGCTTCAGTGGCTCAGGTCCACGCTGCGAGATTGAAATCAGGGGAAGAAGTCATTGCCAAAGTCATCCGTCCGGGCATCGAAAAAGTCATTGAGGAAGACCTGAAACTGATGATGACGCTGGCTCGGTTCGTTGAAAAAAACTTTGTCGATGGCAAACGGCTGAAGTTGGTACAGGTGGTTTCGGACTATCGGGTGACGATCCTCGATGAACTTGATCTGATGCGTGAAGCAGCTAATACCGCCCTCATTCGGCGCAATTTCGAAGGCTCACCAATCTGCTATGTGCCGCAAATTTATTGGGACTACACACGCCGTAACGTGATGGTCGAAGAGCGTGTTTATGGGATTCCCATCTCGCAAATCGAGGTCTTCAAAGCACGCGGTGTGAACATGGAGAAGTTGGCTGAGCGCGGCGTCGAGATCTTTTTTACACAAGTATTCGACCACAGTTTTTTCCACGCTGACATGCACCCTGGAAATGTNTTCGTCGACATCGAAGATCCAGAAAACCCAGTTTACAAAGCCATCGATTTTGGCATTGTTGGCACATTGGATCCGGAATCCCAGGCCTATCTCGCACAGAACTTAATTGCCTTTTTTGATCGTGATTACCGCGCCGTCGCAGAACTCCACGTGGAGTCTGGATGGGTTCCCAAACATACNAAAATTGGCGATTTTGAAAGTGCCATCCGCACCGTATGTGAACCCATCTTTCAAAAGCCGCTTGGCGAGATCAGTTTCGGCGTGTTGTTAATTCGGCTGTTTGAAGTGGCGCGCCGATTCCAGATGGAGGTGCAGCCACAACTGGTGTTGTTGCAAAAAACATTGCTCAACATCGAAGGACTCGGACGCGAACTCTACCCAGACTTGGATCTGTGGCAGACCGGGAAGCCATTTTTAGAACGTTGGGTCAAAGAACGCCTAGGGCCAAAGGGCATTCTGGAATACACCAAGCGGAACGGGTCTCGCTGGGTCGTACAGTTTCCAAAATTAACCAATACCTTGCTGGAGACACCCGAGCGCTTCAACAGAATTGAACACGAGCAAACCAAGCAAACAGAGGCCTTGATCATGCTCGCCAAAGAAGCGCGCCATAATCGGTATGGACGACGTCTTTCAGTCGCCGTTGGGGTGATTGGTCTCACCGTGGCTGGATTGGCGTTGAATGGCGAGGCACAATGGATCAAGACCTATTGGCCGCTGCTCCTCGGCGCCCTGTCTATGGTTCTGATATTGAGACGTTAACGATGCAGATTACAGATCAGACGGCCCGAAACGCATTGCTTAATCAGGTGGCATTCGACCAAAACGGTCTGGTTGCAGCCATCGCGCAAGCGCATGAATCGAAGAACGTCTTGATGGTCGCATGGATGAATCGCGAGGCGCTGGATGAAACCCTGAAAACAGGGCAAGTCGTCTATTACTCTCGCTCAAGAAAGGCACTGTGGCGCAAGGGGGAGACCTCTGGGCAGACTCAAGCCTTACTTGATGTCCGTCTGGATTGCGATCGCGATGCGGTCTTGTTGCAGGTACGTCAGCAAGGCGTTGCCTGTCACACGGGGCGTCTGAGTTGTTTTTCATGGCAACCCAAAGGCCACGAGTGGGACCCCGTCGAGGCGGTCGTTACCGATCCAAAAGCGCTGTATGGAGGAAACACATGACTGTGATTGATGTCCTGGAAGACATGCTGGCAGAGCGGCGCTTCGGTGATCCAGACAAGTCTTACGTGGCAAAGCTGCATCACAAGGGGCTTGACCACATTTTGAAGAAGGTCGGCGAAGAATCCACTGAAGTGGTGATGGCCGCGAAAGACGCCGCCCGCTCAAAAAATAATGAGGATGTGATTCATGAAGTGGCTGATCTCTGGTTTCACACTCTGGTGTTGTTGTCCCATCTTGAAGAACCTCCATCGGCGGTGTTGATTGAATTGGAGCGTCGACTTGGTGTGAGCGGATTGGTTGAAAAAGCAAATCGTGGAGAGCGCCATGAGTGAGTGTTTGTTTTGCAAGATAAGGGATGGTGAAATTCCTGCTGAAATCATCCATAAAGATGAGGATTGCATCGCCTTTCGGGACATTAACCCAAAAGCGGCAGTACATTTTTTAGTCATTCCGAGACGGCATATTGAGAATTTATTTGATGTCACAGCAGCCGATACTGAGCTGTTGGGACGCATCCAGTTGGCAATTCCTCGGATCGCAAAGTCACAAGGACTGGATTCGGGGTTTAGAACAGTGTTGAATACGGGACCTGGCGGATACCAAGAGGTGTACCACATGCACTACCATGTGCTAGGTGGTGGACGGTTCACCGGATTTAACTGAGTAATAACGAAAACATAGGAGCCCACGCATGGGAATTGGTGGTATCAGCATTTGGCAGCTATTGATCGTTCTGGCCATTGTCATCATGATCTTTGGAACGAAAAAGTTGAAAACGCTCGGGTCAGACCTTGGCAGCGCCGTAAAGGGATTCCGCCAGTCTGTTACAGACAAGACGGAAGAGAATGCAGCCAACGAGACAGTACAGAAGTCTGAGGCCGTAGACAGCGCTGATGCATCAGAAGGTGCCGCGACCGAATCTAAGTCGACCGCACAGACCGAAGCCAAAGAGAAAGTCTAAATGTTCGATATTGGCGCAACCGAGCTGCTCTTGGTTGCCATTATCGGACTGGTAGTTGTTGGTCCAGAACGTCTGCCGCGTCTTGCCCGAACCATCGGTTTGTGGGTGAAGCGTGCTCGGGGGCAAGTTGCCTCAATCCAGCGTGATATCAACCGGGAACTAGAACTGGAAGATCTGCGCAAACAACTACAAGAAAAGGGTGGCGGTTTAACGCTCGAGGATCTAACTGGAAACGATCCCCTGGGCGTGAAATCGACAACAACACAGTCCACACAAGAGACCACGACACAGGCCAATGAGCGATCCAAGTCTGACTGATCAGCCCCTGATCGCCCATCTCATTGAACTTCGGGACCGAGTCATTCGGATCCTGATTTCTGTTTTGATTTTCTTTTTGGCGTTCATCATGGTCGCCAATGACTTGTATGCCTACCTGGCAGAGCCGCTTCAGTCGCTACTCCCCGAAGGTGCTTCAATGATTGCCACACAGGTGGCCTCACCATTTTTAGCACCCTTCAAATTGGCGCTCTATCTCAGCTTATATTGCAGTGCACCTGTAATCCTGTACCAATTGTGGGGATTCATTGCCCCCGGACTGTATCAAAGCGAGAAGAAGCTGGCTGCGCCGCTTTTGATTTCTAGCATCATTCTGTTCTACGCCGGAATGGCCTTTGCATATTTCCTCGTGTTCCCATTGGTATTCGGTTTCTTCACCACAGTCGGTCCCACCGGAGTGACTGTGATGACTGATATCGACGCCTATCTAAGCTTTGTTCTGAAGTTATTTTTGGCGTTTGGCTTGGCATTTGAAATACCGGTCGCCACCATGTTGCTGATCAAAGCTGGAGTATCGTCGGTTGACTCGTTGAAGCAAAAGCGGCCCTACGTCTTCATTGGGTGCTTCGTGGTAGGCATGCTGGTCACACCGCCAGACGTGATCAGTCAAACATTGTTGGCCGTTCCAATGTGGTTACTGTTTGAAGCCGGCTTGATTGGCGCCAGGTTCCTTGGTGATCCATTGCGGAAGCCAGACGAAGACTCAATAGACGACGCCGAAGGCGTCGATCCGGCCGCAGAGGCAACTGCGGAGGATACCGCGAACGGACAACGTGAAGACATTGATGAGTTCGATTTGTACGCGCCCATCGCGCCCGACGAAAACGATGCTCCAATCAGCGAGCCCAAGTCAATCGGCTCTGACTCCGACGCCACGCGTGGCGCAAACGATGACACAATTGGACCAAAACGGCCCGACTAAAAGCCGTAGCGATTGGCCAGTCGAGCCGTTGCCCGGCAAAGGGCTTCGGCCATGTCGGGTGTGAATGCGCTATGCCCTCCCGTTGTCGGCATTTCAACCAAGAGGTTCGGCCAGTGCGCCTTCAATTGCTCGGCATTGTGAACCAGACACACATGATCGTTCTGCCCATGAATCAACTCTGCCGGGATCTGCTGTAGCTCGGCCACCCCGGCCACCACCTCGCCGTCGTTTAAAAAGCAGCTCTGGCTGACATAGTGGTGTTCAATGCTGGCCATCGCAAAGTCACGGGCCAATGTTCCCTCAGCCTTTGGGGGCAAGGTTGGATCGCAAACTGATACACGGGATTCCCAAAGATTCCAGGCTCGCGCCGCCCGATTGCGTTGAAATATGTCGTCTGACTTCAAGGCCGCTGCATACGCAGAAAAAATCGCTTCACGCGTCTTTTCTGTGCCCCGAATTGGCGCCAAAAAATCGCGCCATGCAGCCGGATAGAGCGCACCTGCGCCGCCACCATAGAGCCATTCGAGATCCTCATCTGTGGCTAGAAAAACACCACGGAGAATTAAACCCAAGACCTGCTCAGGAAAGCGGCTGGCGTACAAAAGCGCCAGAGTAGCTCCCCAAGAACCGCCAAAAAGAGCAAATCGCTTAAATCCGACATGCAACGCCAATTGCATGATGTCAGCGAGCAGGTGCTCGGTTGTGTTGGCATGCAACGCTGCGCTCGGCGTAGAGCGACCCGCGCCACGCTGATCGAAACAAAGCACGTGAAACTTATTCAGATCAAAAAAACGGTGCATCACAGGCGAGGTCCCGGCCCCGGGACCGCCATGCAAACAAATGACTGGCAACCCCTGCGGGTTGCCGTGTAGTTCGATCGGCAACTCGAACAATCCGTCCGAGGTGGTCACGAATTCAGAAAGATACGCCTTTCTGGCTGGATACAGCCGATGCATACACGCCCCCTGTCGGGGCGGCACGCACTCCTAGCCCGCCGCCTTTGACCGACCAGCTCGTTTGCGGTCGGCCTCTTTTAATAGCTTTTTACGCAAGCGGATGTGATTTGGTGTCACTTCCACGAGTTCATCATCATCAATGAATTCCAAAGCGGACTCAAGTGTCATCCGAACCGGCGGGGTTAAAATCAAGTTTTCATCTGTGCCAGCAGCCCGAATGTTAGTCAGCTGCTTGCCCTTCACTGGGTTCACTGGCAAATCGTTATCGCGGGAATGGATTCCCAATAACATGCCTTCGTAAACCTCAACACCAGGTCCGACCATGAGCCGGCCTCGGTCTTGTAAGTTGAACAGCGAGTAGGCCGTGGTGGCTCCATCAATCATCGAAACCAATACACCGTTGATGCGGTTACCAAGCTCACCTTCCTTCACAGGACCGTAGTGATCGAACACACTGCTCATGATGCCGGTGCCAGAGGTCATCGTCAGGAATTGCGAGCGGAAACCAATCAAACCCCGAGCCGCAATAATGTACTCGAGGCGGATACGGCCCTGACCATCTGGCGCCATGTTTTTCATGTCACCTTTACGCTGGCCAAGCGCTTCCATGATCGCACCCTGATGCTGCTCTTCGATGTCAATCACCACGTATTCGAACGGCTCTTCACGCTGGCCATCGACCTCGCGAACAATCACCTCCGGTCGAGAGACACCCAGCTCAAAACCTTCACGGCGCATCGATTCGATCAACACCGAGAGATGCAATTCGCCGCGTCCTGACACCTTGAATTTATCAGGAGTGTCGCCGGGCTCAACGCGCAGTGCGACGTTATGAATCAGTTCGCGTTCAAGGCGGTCTTTGATGTTTCGAGAGGTCACGTACTTCCCGTCTTTGCCGGCAAACGGGCTGTCATTGACTTGGAAGGTCATGCTGACCGTGGGCTCATCGACCGACAAGGGCGGCAAGCCCTCGGGGGCTTCCACCGAGCACAACGTGTCAGAAATAGAAAGCGGGTCGAGGCCTGTGATGCATACAATGTCCCCGGCGGCCGCTTCCTGTTGTTCAATTCGCTCGAGGCCTAAGTAGCCGAGGATTTGTAACACTTTACCGTTTCGATTCTTGCCATCCGCACCCACNACAGTCACCTGTTGGTTCCGCTTTAGACGCCCGCGACGGATCCGTCCAACACCAATCACGCCTTGGAAACTATTGTAATCCAATGCGGAGATTTGCAATTGCAGCGCTCCATCCAAATCCACTTCAGGTACAGGACAATGATCGACGATCGCTTGCAGGATCGGCTCCATACTTTCCTCGAGAGCATCGGGCTCTGGTCCTGACAGTCCGTTGATGGCTGAACAGTAAACAACCGGGAAGTCGAGTTGATCATCGGTCGCGCCCAATTGATCAAACAGATCAAACACTTTATCAATCGCCCCGTGTGGGTCTGCGCCAACCTTATCCACCTTGTTCACAATGACGATTGGCTTCAAGCCTTGCGCAAAGGCTTTCTGGGTCACAAATCGTGTTTGGGGCATCGGGCCCTCGGCGGCGTCGACCACCAACAACACGGCGTCAACCATTGACAACACGCGCTCCACCTCACCGCCGAAATCGGCGTGGCCTGGGGTATCGACGACATTAATTCGGTAATCGTGCCAATTCAGCCCGGTGTTTTTTGCAAGAATCGTGATGCCACGTTCCTTTTCTTGATCATTGGAATCCATGATCCGTTCATTTAGGATCTCTTTCCGGTCCAATGTCCCTGATGCAGCCAGCAGCTTATCTACAAGGGTCGTTTTGCCATGGTCGACGTGAGCGATAATGGCGACGTTACGTATCCGTTCAATCATATGTTCCTCCGAGCGCGCGGGAGTATAGCGGGAACTCGGTGTCAGCTGTGCGATTTTTTCCGCAATGCGAAAATGCACCGATTTGGTGCAACAAATTGGTGCATACGCACGAAAAAGGTGCAAATTTTTGAGAAAATGCACCACAATAGAACTGCAAGTACTGGAAAACCAAGCCTTTGGTATGTAGGCATGGGCTTTGCTACCTGCTGTTGAGCACTCGTGTCCCTCGGTCACGAGGTTTTGAATTCCAAACACGGAGTCAGACATGTCTGAAAATACACTAAAACTACTTGCCGAAAGTGAAGCCCGTTGGGTTGACCTTCGTTTTACAGATCCACGCGGAAAAGAGCAGCACGTAACCTTCCCTGCGTCCGTTGTGAACAGCGAATTCTTCGCTGAAGGCGCCATGTTTGATGGCTCATCAATTGCAGGTTGGAAATCGATTAACGAATCCGACATGATTTTGATGCCAGATGACTCCACCGCTGTAGTTGATCCGTTCACCGAAGAGGTGACCGTCAACATCCGTTGCGACATTGTCGAGCCATCCACGATGCAGGGCTATGAGCGCGACCCCCGGTCTGTAGCGCACCGCGCTGAAGCATATTTGAAATCCACAGGAATCGGTGACACCGCATTTTTTGGACCTGAGCCTGAATTCTTCGTTTTTGACAGCGTGCAGTGGAAAGCCGACATGTCAGGCGCGATGTACAAAATCGAATCTGAAGAGGCCGCTTGGTCAAGCCATGCCGAATTCGAAGGCGGCAACATGGGCCACCGTCCTTCTGTAAAAGGCGGTTACTTCCCTGTACCACCAATCGACTCATCTATGGATCTGCGGACCGCCATGTGCGAGACCATGGAAGCCATGGGATTGACCGTCGAAGTGCATCACCACGAAGTGGCTACTGCAGGTCAAAATGAAATCGGCGTGAAGTTCAACACTCTGACCAAAAAGGCCGATGAAGTACAAATTTTGAAGTATGTGGTGCACAACGTAGCGCACGCATACGGCAAAACTGCGACCTTTATGCCTAAGCCTCTGGTTGGCGACAACGGATCAGGTATGCACTGTCACCAGTCGATCTGGAAAGACGGTCAAAACCTATTCGCAGGAAACGGCTATGCAGGTTTGTCTGACGAAGCGTTGTATTACATCGGCGGCATCATCAAGCATGCCCGCGCGTTGAATGCATTCACCAACGCTTCTACTAACTCATACAAGCGCTTAGTCCCAGGCTTTGAAGCGCCTGTGATGCTGGCTTACTCAGCACGTAACCGTTCGGCATCGATCCGGATTCCCTACGTCAACAGCGCCAAAGGTCGCCGAATTGAAGTGCGCTTCCCCGATCCGACCGCCAACCCATACCTGGCGTTCTCTGCGATGTTGATGGCAGGCCTTGATGGGATTCAAAACAAAATCCATCCAGGCGAAGCGGCAGACAAGGATCTCTATGACCTGCCTGCAGAAGAAGCATTAAAGATCCCAACTGTGGCTTCAAGCTTCGAGCAAGCACTTGATGCCTTGGACGCAGATCGTGGCTTTTTGACGGCCGGCGGTGTCTTCACAAACGACATGATCGACGGCTTCATCGAATTGAAGCGTGGCGAAGTGGAACGATTGAACATGACCACACATCCGGTCGAGTTCGGCATGTACTACAGCGTGTAAGTGATCGGCCGAGGGTGACCTCGGCCACATCCCATGGACACTCGACTCCTCGACGCACTCAACACCGGTATCGTACTCCTCAGTGAAGATCGAATCGCATGTTGGACTAACGAAGCAGCACGAAGAATCACCTCCATGGGAATGCGTCAGATGGCCTCGGCACCCTTTGAGTCTTGGGTCGCCGATGGCCAATCTGCTGAACTCAAAGAATCGTTGTCGCACTGTATTCAAAGTGGACACAACTTTACTTTTCGAGAATTAATTCTTGTCCGTGACGACTTCTCAGCGACCGTCGACGCATCCTTTAGCCGCATGCAAGAGTCTGTCGATTCGGCTTGCGTGTTAATTGAATTGTCGGAAGTGGATCAGTTACTGAAGATCACCCGAGACACACGAATTTTGAATGATGAAGCAGGATTCCGGAAGCTTGCGCAAGGTCTCGCACACGAGGTTAAAAACCCGCTGGGGGGCATCAAAGGTGCGGCGCAATTACTCGCAAAAGAAGTGGGAGCACAACCCTTTCAAGACTATCTAGAAATTATTATTTCTGAGTCGGATCGTCTGAAAGCATTAGTTGACCGGTTGCTTGGCTCTTCCCAAACACCTGTGGATGAACTGTTCAACATCCACCAAGTGCTTGAACGGGCCCGATCATTGATCAGTGCGGAATCCGGCGGATCCATTACCACTCAACGTGATTACGACCCGAGCCTACCGGAGATGACCGGTGATCGCAGCCAAGTATTTCAAGCCATCCTCAATATTGCCAAAAATGCGCTCGAAGCAGTGACCGAGAGTCAGACCGAGCAGCCAATGATTAAGTTCAGCACTCGCGCGGTGCGCCGCGCACATCCGGGAACAAAAGGCGCGCAAACCTTTCTCAGATTGCGCATTGAGGACAACGGCCCAGGTATTCCNGACGACCTCAAAGAACGGTTGTTCTTTCCTATGGTTTCCGGCCGCGCCCAAGGATCTGGAATTGGACTGTCCATTACGCAGACCATCATTGCGCGACACAACGGTTGGATTGAAGTGCAATCTGAGCCTGGTCACACCGCATTCGACATCATATTGCCCTTTGGAGAGAAACGATGAATTCACCGATGGTTTGGGTGGTCGATGATGACCGCTCGATACGTTGGGTGCTCGAAAAAGCACTCACCGGTGCCGGCCTCGAGCATGCCGTCTTCGATTCGGCCAAAGCCGTTAGGAAAGCACTTGAGTCAACNACCCCGACCGTTGTCATGACCGACATTCGGATGCCCGGCGAAGATGGTCTGTCTTTACTCGAGCATTTACACAGCGTATCGCCAAAACTGCCTGTCATTGTCATGACTGCCCACTCTGACCTCGATAGCGCAGTCGCATCTTACAGCCGAGGGGCATTTGAATACCTGCCGAAGCCTTTTGATGTTGACGATGCCATCTCTCTGGTACAGCGCGCCCTTGAACGGCACCACACCCCAAGTACCGAAACAGCGGTCGGTGGAACCGAAACAGCACCACTGATTCTNGGTGAAGCGCCAGCAATGCAAGACGTATTCCGCGCCATTGGCAGGCTGTCTCAAGCGGAAATCACCGTGTTGATCAATGGCGAGTCCGGGACCGGCAAGGAGCTGGTTGCACAAGCAGTGCATGCCAACTCACCACGCAAACTTGGCCCGTTCATCGCACTTAATATGGCAGCCATTCCCAAAGACCTGGTGGAATCAGAACTATTTGGACATGAAAAAGGTTCATTCACTGGCGCAACTGGCAGCCGTACGGGGCGCTTTGAACAGGCCAACGGAGGAACCTTATTTCTAGATGAGATCGGCGACATGCCCTTTGACACACAGACGCGGCTGCTTCGNGTACTTGCCGATAATGAATTTTATCGAGTCGGCGGTCTGTCACCGGTCAAAGTCAACGTACGCATTATTGCAGCCACCCATCAAAACCTTGAAGACCGAGTCAAAGACGGCCTTTTCCGCGAAGATTTGTTCCACCGCTTGAACGTTATTCGGATTCAGTTGCCGGCATTGCGCGATCGACGTGAAGATGTGCCCGTTCTCGCAGCGCACTTTTTACTGCAGACAGCCGCCGAAATTGGCACTGAACCCAAACGACTGTCCGAGGATGCGAAACGCATATTGGCCGACTTCAGTTGGCCAGGAAATGTGCGACAGCTCGAGAATACCTGTCGCTGGCTTTCTGTAATGGCTCCCAATCCGCTGGTCCAATCGCAGGATTTACCACCGGAGATTTTGTCGCCGGAGGAACCCGTCAATCGCACCAGCCTCACTTGGACAGGATTGCTACGAGAGCGAGTGGCTGGCTTACTGAGGTCTCACGAAGGTGAAGTGATCACTCGCCTAACCGAGGAGTTTGAACGCACTTTGGTCGAAGTGGCNCTCGCAGACACTGGCGGCCGGAAAAAAGAAGCAGCAGAGAAATTGGGCTGGGGCCGAAATACCCTAACCCGTAAACTCAAGGACCTCGGGTTTTCAGACGCCGAGGTCCGAGACGACTGATTAGTTTGTTGTACGTTGCTTGCGTTGCTCGAGCAGCGCATCGAAATTAATCGGCGCCAGCATAGGTGCAGGAAAAGTGGCTTTAACTGCCAGCATGTCGATAGTCTCGCGCGCATATGGAAACAAGATATTTGGGCACATCGCACCGAGAATGTGCTCCGTTGTAGGCTCATCAAAACCTTGCAGTACAAACACGCCCGCCTGCTGAATCTCAATCAAAAATGCGGTGTCGTCTTCTGTCTTGACCGTCACTCCTAAACGCAACACCACCTCAAACAGAGTGTCGTTGATCTGAACATGAGTAACATCGACATCCAGATTTAATTTTGGATTCCATTTCTTCTCGAATATTTGTGGAGCCTTTGGTGACTCCAGAGACAGATCTTTTGTGAAAATCCGAGCGATTGAAAAGTTTTGTGCCTGTTCGTCAGCCATGTATTCCTGCTTCCTTTAACCAAGTTTGAAGTTCACCCGAACGATGCGCCGCTTGCGTGTCATCACAGCCACCGACGTGACGGTCACCAATGAAGACCTGTGGTACCGTCCGGCGACCCGAGAGGGACATCATTTCTTGCCGACGTTCAGGTTCACGATCCACACGAATTTCTTGATAGGGGACACCCAAATCATCGAATAGACGCTTGGCCATCACGCAAAACGGACACAAGCCTGTGGTGTACATCACCACCTGACTCACGATGATTTCCCCTTTCGAACTGGCAGAGCTGATGCTTGCCATTCTGACATTCCTCCAGCCAATCGAACCACATTCTCAAAGCCACGCTTCTTCAGCGTCTTTGCGACAGACCCCGCAGAGGTACCCATTTTACAAACAACAATCACCGGACGGCTTTTGTGGCGATCGATCTCAGATACCTTGGTATTGAGAACGCTGACAGGCAAATTGTGTGCGCCTGCAATGTGCCCGCCAGAAAACTCTTTCTGTTCGCGAATGTCGAGAACGAGTGCATTGTCGTGATTCATCATCCGAGTGGCCTCAGTTGTGGTCACGCTTTTACCTGCCTTTTGCGTTTCGGTGTAATACAAAGTGCCCGCAGCGGAGATCCAGATGACAAAAAGCACCCAGTTTTCCTGCGCAAATCCAATAAATTCTTGCATATGTGATGAGAGACCGTGATCCAAATTAAGACGTCGAGTATAATGATGTGGCTGNCGAAGTCACGGGTCGCTCGTCAGATCACTGCTTAGATCCGTACCCTGACAGACACTCTGGAACCAGACATGCGCCCAAAACCCGTCGTACTGCTGATACTGGATGGCTTCGGTGTCCGCGAGGCCGCTTCGGATAATGCCATTTATCACGCAAACACGCCGGTTTTTGATCAGATNGCCAAAACGGCACCCAGCGGCTTATTNGAAACATCCGGCGAAGCAGTCGGCTTACCCCCGGGACAAATGGGTAATTCAGAGGTAGGCCACATGAATTTAGGCACTGGTCGGATCGTGTATCAAGATTTCACGCGCATCAGCAAGGCCATTGATGAGGGCGATCTTGAAACCAACGAAGTGCTGGTGACTGCATGTCGCCAGGCCAAAGAACAGCAAAGCACATTGCACATTCTTGGTCTATTGAGCCCAGGTGGCGTACACAGCCATGAAGACCACATTGAGGCGATGATCGCACTTGCCGACTCACTCGATGTACCGCTGACCCGGTTGCATGCATTCCTCGATGGACGTGATATGCCCCCCAAATCCGCAGAGAAGTCACTNGTGCGCTTCCAGCGGCTGGAGACCGTACACACCAACTACCAGTTCTCGAGCCTGTGTGGTCGTTACTATGCGATGGATCGGGACAACAACTGGGACCGNATCCAAAGCGCGTTCAATCTGATTACGCAAAGCCAAGCAGAATTCTCTGCAGGCAGTGCGACAGAAGCACTACAACAGGCCTATCAGCGTGGCGAAACCGATGAATTTGTCAAGGCCACACGGCTTGGAGAATCATGGGAAATGCGCCCCAACGATGTGGTGATTGTGATGAACTTCCGAGCCGATCGAGGTCGAGAAATCACCAAGGCTTTCACGGCAGCACAACTACCAGAGCTCAACCGACCTGCTTGGATCTCTGATGTTTCTGTTGTAACCCTGACGCAGTACGCACAAGACATTCAAGCTGCAGTGGCGTTTCCGCCGGAGACGCTGACGAATACCTTTGGAGAGGTGGTCGCCGATGCAGGGCTCTCACAGTTGCGCATCGCCGAGACTGAGAAGTACGCCCACGTCACATTCTTTTTCAGTGGCGGAAAAGAGGCCCCTGTGCCCGGAGAGCACCGTGAACTGATTCCATCTCCTAAAGTGGCAACCTACGACTTACAGCCGGAGATGAGTGCACCAGCAGTCACTGACTATTTAGTGGACGCCATCACAACTAAACGCTTTGACGTAATCGTCTGTAATTATGCGAATGGGGATATGGTCGGACACACTGGAAACTTTTCAGCTGCAGTCGCCGCCATCGAGGCATTGGATGCTCAAGTCGGTCGCGTCGTTAAAGCATGCCAAGACGCCGGGGGTGCCTGCCTCATTACAGCCGATCACGGTAATGCGGAACAAATGATGGATACCGCAAGTGGACAGGCGCATACCGCACACACCACTGGGCCTGTCCCAATCTGGCTGGCGGCACAAACAGGCGATGTCAAATCGCTGCAGAACGGCGCATTACGTGATGTAGCACCTACTCTATTGGCCCTGCTTGGTCTCGCGCAGCCGCCGGAGATGACCGGGCAATCGCTTTTGCTCAAATGATTCGCGCGCTCACTTGGATACTGGCCTTGAGCCTCTGTCTCGGTGTGCAGGCTGATGAAATACGTGAGGCAGAAACTGAGCGAGCACGCGCCGCTGATGCGCTAAATCGGCTAAAACAAGATGTGCAACTGGGCACCAAGCGCATTCGTCTGATCGAGTCGGAAATTCAAAAACTCAACAACAGTACCAAATCGCTCACCCAATCGATCCGGGACGCTGAGCGGACCCTGGACACACTGCGTGAAAAAGAACGACTGACCGACTCAGAAATAGCATCAGAGCAACAGGTGTTAGCTGAATTAATCGCACGCTACCGCACTGAATTAGTGGCGTACTACATCACAGGTCGCACTCTGAAGCCGGATGCTCCGATGGCCGACACACAAGGCGACTACTTGCCCTTTTTATTACAAGCCCGCCAAGACAAAGCGGCAGAAATCACAAAAAGGCAAAATGCATTGCAATCACTGCGTGCAACCCAGGCAGCCAACTCNGAAAACGCCAATCGGACACTGCGGGAACTCTCCAGCCAGCGCGATCGACTGGCGCTTAAAATAAAAGATCAGCGCCAAGTGCTAGCCAGCATCAACCGTGAGTTGTCTTCAAAGCAAAGTCGTGAAGCGGCATTAAATGCTGATCTTGCCGCANTCGAAACTCGAATTCAGTCCCTCAAACTGGACCAAAGCGGTGCAGATCTGGGCTCTCTTAAAGGACGACTGAACTGGCCTGTCGATGGACGCATACTGCGACGCTTTGGACAAAATCGCGATGATGGATTTGGCAGTTGGCAAGGGTTGGTCATTGGTGCTCCTGAGAACGCCGAGGTCAAGGCGGTGCAGAGCGGCAAAGTAGCCTATGCGGGGTATTTACTCGGCTATGGATTGGTGGTGGTTCTAGCCCATAATGACGGTCATGCGACCATCTATGGCCACAATCAACGCGTCACTGTCGAAACAGGTGACCTAATTGGTGCGCGGCAAGTCATTGCGATTGCAGGAAATACCGGTAGTCTGGATGTCTCTGGAGTGTATTTCGGGTTGACCCGAAACGGTAAAGCCATCAATCCAAGCCCTTGGCTCAACTAGGATGACCATGAAACTACTAAAACGTGTGCTGATCTCCGGTCTTCTGGCGGCCCCATGCGCTTGGGCTGAAACCACCGAGCATCCAGACATCGACTCACTGGATGCACTGCGTGCGTTCATCGAGGTGTATGAGCACCTCAAAAAAGAATATGTTGAAGAGGTCGATGATGAAACCCTCCTCAACTCGGCCATCGATGGCATGCTCACAAAACTGGATCCTCATTCCGGTTATCTGAAACCCCGTGACGTGACGAGCTTACGAGACTCCACCACAGGGTCATTCGGTGGGATCGGTATCGAGATGGATGTTGTCAATGGCCTGATCGAAGTCATTGCCCCAATCGATGACTCACCCGCTGCCATCGCGGGACTCCGCGCCCGTGATCTGATCACACATGTGGACGATGAGCCAATACGGGACATCAGCTTGCGTGAGGCCATTGATGTGCTCCGTGGTCCCATCGGTGCCGCCGTCAAGCTCACGGTTCTCAGAGAAACCGATGGCCAATCGGAAAAGCTAGACTTCACGCTGGAACGCGCGGTAGTCCGTGTCACCAGTGTGTCGGCAGAAACATTCCCGCATGGCATCGGCTATGTCCGGATTTCACAGTTTCAAAATCGCACCGGTGCCGATCTGATTAAGGCAGTGACATCCATGCAGTCGAATGGTCCGTTAAACGGCATCATTCTCGATCTGCGCAATAATCCAGGTGGAGTGTTGTCTGCCGCTATCGATGTGGCCGATGCATTTTTAGCAGAGGGCTTGATCGTCACCACGCGCGGTCGCGATGCGTTTCTAGACTCTAGCTACGAGGCCAAGCCAGATAACGTGATTACAGATGCACCAATTGTAGTACTCATCAATGGTGGATCCGCTTCGGCTGCAGAGATCGTCGCTGGCGCCTTGCAAGATCACGAGCGGGCAGTCCTGATTGGCACGCCGTCCTTTGGCAAAGGCTCCGTGCAAACCATTCTCTCGCTTGAGAACAACTATGCGTTGAAGCTCACCACTGCCCTGTACTTCACGCCGAACGGACGCTCGATTCAGGCCACGGGAATACAACCGACTATCCAAGTCTCGGGTGGGGATGCACTGATCGAATCAGATTCTCGTACCCGAGAAGCCGATCTCCCGAAGCATCTTGAGAATCAAAACGCGCACTCGGGAGAAAATACGCTCACTGCACGCCTTGAAGCTGACAATCAATTGCTGCATGGATACAACTTATTGCGCGGCGCGCAACTGCTGGTTCGTTAAAGGCGTACCTCAATGCCTGCGTCTCGCAGACATGCTTTTGCCTCTCCGATCGTAAACTGACCGAAGTGGAAAATACTGGCAGCCAAGACGGCGTCGGCATGCCCTTTGATGATGCCGTCGACGAGATGCTCAAGCTGTCCAACACCCCCAGATGCAATTACTGGGACGGACACTGCATCTGCCACAGCACGCGTCACACCTAAATCAAATCCATCACGGGTTCCATCGCGATCCATGGAGGTGAGGAGAATTTCCCCGGCACCGTACTCAACCATCTTGACCGCCCACTCAACTGCATCCAATCCAGTTGGTTGTCGCCCACCGTGGGTAAAAATTTCCCAACGACCCAGTTCAACTTGCTTGGCGTCAATAGCCACCACGATGCACTGTGAACCAAATTTGTCTGCGGCACGTTTTACAAACTCAGGATCAAAGACCGCCGCCGTGTTAATCGAGACCTTGTCAGCGCCGGCAAGCAATAAATCCCGGATGTTTTCGGTCTCCCTGACACCACCACCCACCGTCAGAGGAATAAACACCTCACTGGCCATGCGTGACACCGTTTCATAGGTAGTCGCACGATTCTCATGGCTCGCCGTAATATCGAGAAAAGTGATCTCGTCCGCGCCTTCTTGATTGTAACGGCGACTGACCTCGACCGGATCGCCCGCGTCACGAATGTCCTCGAACTGAACACCCTTGACCACCCTACCTTGATCAACATCCAAGCAAGGAATGATACGTTTGGCCAGACTCAAAGAGCGTGCTCCGTTAAAGCGATCGCATCGGACAAATCCAGCGTTCCCTCATAAATTGCACGGCCGGTGATTGCACCAATCACTCCATCAGATTCCACCGCCAGTAAGTCCCTGATGTCGGACAGGCCCTTCAAGCCACCTGAAGCAATCACCGGACATCCGGTCTCGCGGGCCAACAGGGCCGTTGACTCGACATTCACTCCCGACAGCATGCCATCGCGGCCAATGTCGGTGTACACCACTGATGAGACCCCGTCGTCGGCAAAACGCTTGACCACATCGGTCGCCGAGATCGTGCTCGCCTCAGCCCAGCCTTCTGTCGCGACCCAACCGTCCTTAGCGTCAACACCGACAATGATTTGACCTGGGAACAACCGACAGGCTTCTGTCACAAACTGAGGCTCCTTCACCGCCTGCGTTCCAATAATGATCCATGCCAAACCCAGNCTTAAATAGGCTTCGATTGTGGCCAAATCACGTACACCACCACCCAACTGCACTGGCAATCCAGGATGCGCGGCAACAATGGCAGCGACNGCTTCTCTATTTTCAGGACGGCCGGAAAATGCACCATCGAGATCGACAACATGTAATCGCTGACAGCCTGCCTCGACCCAACGGGAGGCGGTCGCAACAGGGTCTTCGGAGTACACCGTTGCATCGTCCATACGACCTTGCTTCAGGCGAACACAAGTTCCATTCTTCAAATCAATGGCAGGAATAATCAGCATGAGCCGTCCCATTTTAAAAAATTAGCGTAAAGAGCGAGNCCCACATCGTGGGACTTCTCTGGATGAAATTGCACGGCGAATACGCCATCACGAGCCAAAGCGGCCGCAAAGGGCGCGCCATAGTCACAAGTACCAACCACCGACGGTGAGGTCACGTCCGCATATCGGTAGCTGTGCACAAAATAAAACCGCGACTGCTCTGCGATCCCAGCCCACATTGGGTGCGGATGCATCGACACCTGATTCCAACCCATGTGCGGCACTTTTAAGACAGTCCCTGAGGCATCCAGCAATGGAGAAGGGAAGCGAGTAATGTGGCCTGGGAAGACACCAAGCGCCTGCACTCCGGAACTCTCTTCGCCGAACTCGGCCAAGATTTGCATACCAACACAAACACCCATCAGCGGCTTTCGACCGATCAGCTCCAACACCAGAGTATCCAAGCCTCGAGATTTCAACCCAGCTAGGCAATCCCCCATCGCACCGACGCCTGGCAGAACGACCTTGTCGGCGGCCCAAATAAGTTCGGGCGAGTCAGTCACAGACACAACGGACTGCCCTGCATGTTCAATGGCCTTCGCGACGCTGTGCAGATTGCCGGAGCCGTAGTCAATAACGGCGATCTGCTGCGTCATTTACAGAGAGCCCTTGGTAGATGGAATAATTCCACCCATCCTGAGGTCAGGTGTGANCGCCATCCGCAATGCGCGTCCAAATGCTTTGAACACCGTCTCGATTTGGTGGTGCGAGTTCTCACCCTTTAAGTTATCGATATGCAGCGTGCACTGCGCGTGNTTAACAAAGCCCTGAAAAAACTCCCGAAACAGATCGACATCGAAGCCACCGACAACGGCCCGCGTGAAAGGCACCTCGTAGTGCAGCCCGGGGCGTCCAGAAAAATCGATAACCACTCGGCTCAACGCTTCATCTAAGGGCACATAGGCATGTCCGTATCGAGTCATACCTTTTTTATCGCCCACGGCCTTGGCAAAGGCTTGGCCTAAGGTTATTCCGACATCCTCCACCGTGTGATGGTCATCAATTTGCAGGTCGCCAGTTGCCTGAATGCGGAGGTCCACTAAACCGTGGCGTGCTACCTGATCCAACATGTGCTCAAAGAATGGAATTCCTGTGGCGAACTCAGAATGGCCTGTTCCATCCAGATTCAACTCAATTTGAATCTGTGTCTCGAGGGTGTTGCGCTCAACCAATGCAATGCGATCAGCCATGGCCTGTTCCTTATGGCGTAATAAACACCGTAGTATACCGGTACTGAGAGTGGCTGACGACAGAGGTGCATAATGCGTTTGGTAAAAGGGTTGTTTTACACACTCACTGCCTTGGTGGTTATTGCCGCTGCAAGTGTTGCCTATGTCACTCAAGTGCTCGACCCAAATGACCTGAAGCCCACGCTGATTCGGGCTGCTGAGAATCAGCAAATCAGCCTCACCATTGACGGCCCACTAAGTTGGACGTTTTATCCGTGGCTTGGGGTCTCAGCAGAGGACGTGATTGCAGAGAGTCCTCAAGGACGACTGCAAGCCGACCGACTCGAAGGATCGGTTTCTCTGTTGTCCGTGTTCTCGCAGACACTCATCGTGGATCGACTCACTGCAATCCGTCCACAAGTGGAACTGACGCCACAGCAACCCAAACCAACCTCACAACCGAGGTCTGCGGAACAGCAACCGCTTCAACCCCTGATTATACGCGCACTGGCTATTTCCGAAGGGACAATCCTCGGACTGCAACCGGATCTGAATCTCGACCGAGTCAACCTGCAATTGGACTCATTGTCTCCCGGGAGCGAAAGCGCACTTTCATTTAATGGTTTGATCAGTTATCGCAATGCCCAATTCCCACTGACACTGGATGCCACACTGGTTCCTTCCGTTGCGTTTGATGCAGTCACCGTGCGCGATGTAAAACTCACCAGTCGCGAGGCCGAGCTCAATCTCGACGGCTATCTGAGTGCATCGCTCGACGGTAATTTGGCGGCTGAAGGTCGATTGGTCATCCCAGAATTTTCAGTTCGCAATTGGCTCCGTGCAGCCAATCTTGAACCACCCGCATCCCGAGACCTTACAACGCTCAATGCGGTTTCGATGGAATCAAACATTAAGCTATCAAACCAGTTGCTTAGCTTCAGCCCTCTCACGGCTGTCGTTGATTCAACCGAAATCCGCGCAACTGTTGATCTCAATCTTGCACCGTTAAATCTAAACCTCGATGCAGCGATCAACTCTCTGAACTTGGATGCATATCTGCCTGCAAGCCCACCTGCTGCCACAACAGCAAGCAATCCCACAGCGTCCCTACCGGCATTGATTCCAGGAGCGTACCGCCTGCGCATTGAAGCGCTCGAAGTAGCGCAGGTGGCATTGCAGACCGTGGCAATTGAACTGGGCGTGCAACCTGATGAAGTATCCTTGGTTCGTTTCGACATGGATGTATTTGGCGGAAAAATTAGAAGTTCGGGAAGTCATCTAGTCGCACCACAAATCACTAATCTAAATGGCACCATGGACGGTATTCGTCTTGAGATGTTGCCGACTAATAGCATGCTCCAATCCCTGTCGGGAGAGATTTTTGCTGCATTTGACGTCCGTACTGCCGGTCACTCAATGGCAGAAGCCAAGGCTTCGCTGACTGGGCCGATCCGTATCCGAATTGCCGAGGCCAGTCTGGGTGCACTGAATATCTCTGAGACGCTTTGCCAAGCCCTTGGGCAAACCGGGGACTTGCGGGCTGGGAGTACGGATACGTTGTCGCTACGCGCAGTTTTTCGCGAAGGACTTGCAGAAATTGAGTCGCTGGAGGCGCAGGTTGCCAATGTAGCTTTATCTGGTACCGGCCGCTTCAGCTTGGTTTCGACCGCATTGAATCTTACTGGACAAGTGGGAATTCCTGCCAATGGCGATCTCGGGCAGTGCGTGGCACCAAACGCNGTACGCGGAATGTTGGTTCCCTTGACCTGCCAAGGACAGATCGCGGAAAACGCACTCAGCTGTGGGGTCGACACCAACCGGTTATCCTCGCAGATCGGCCTCGCAGCAGAGGAACAACTGAAAAAGAGAGCTCGCCAAGCCGTTGAGCAACAACTGGAAAAGAGTCTCGATGGCCAAGCGCAGGACCTGCTGAAGAACTTACTCAAACGATGACCGAGCTGGCGGAGCAAATTGCGCACTGGCACAAGCAGTCTGGCCGTCACGATCTGCCATGGCAATATCAAGGAGCCTATGCAACCTGGATCTCTGAAATCATGTTGCAACAAACTCAAGTCGCCGTCGTCATCCCCTATTTTTTGCGATTTATGGAATCGTTCCCAAATCCTACGGCCCTTGCGGACGCCGACTTAGATACCGTTCTTGGTCACTGGGCAGGCCTTGGATACTACGCGCGCGCGAGGAACTTGCACGCGGCAGCGATTCAAATTCGTGATGAATATGCAGGCAGGCTGCCCGAAACGCTGGATGAGTTGATGTCTTTAAAAGGCATTGGGCGCTCAACCGCTGGCGCAATTTTGTCGCTTGGACTCAATAAAAGGGGGATTATTCAAGACGGTAATGTAAGACGTGTTCTGGCGCGATATTTTGCATTGGAGGGTGATCTCACGACTGCCGCAGGACAACGGCAACTGTGGGATCTGGCAACAAATCTGACACCAATCCACGGCAAAGCAGCCGCAATTCACAATCAAGCCATGATGGATTTGGGTGCCACCGTGTGCCGGCGAACACAGCCATCATGTATCGACTGTCCTTTGGCTTCAGAGTGTCAGGCCCGAATTACCGGACGCATCGCTGAGCTCCCGCAACCAAAAAAAGTCAAACAACGTGACATGGCGCATTGGGTTGTACTGCAAGCAATAAACGACTCCGGAGAAATCCTGCTCCACCGGAGACCAGCCAAAGGGATTTGGGGTGGACTATTCGCGCCACCCATCGGAGACAGCCTAANAGCGCTTGGGAAATCGCTTAAGATCGATGAGGTGCTTGAAGCTGAAGAGTCTGCGGTGATAGATCATGCGTTTAGTCATTTTCGAGTCCGCCTCAACTTATATCGGATTGATCTAGCTTCACGCGANGCACCATCGGGTTACTCCTGGGTTTCGCTAAAGGGGTTCCAAGGGGGTCTTCCGGCCCCAATAGAGAAGTTGTTGATAAGAAAATAGGTATCACATGACTCGAACAGTGTTTTGTAAGAAATATCAGCAAGAGCTTCCAGGTCTTGCGGTTCCACCGATCCCTGGAGCCACTGGGCTTGAGNTCTATGAGTCGGTCTCAGAAAAGGCTTGGAAGGAATGGCAAGCAAATCAAACTATGCTGATCAATGAGAATAGACTCAGTTTGATGGACCGGGCCGCGCGCGACTTTTTGACCAAAGAAATGCACCGGTTTTTTGCGAATGAAGATTACGCTAAACCCGATGGGTATGTGCCTCCCTCAAGTTGACACGGGTTCGCAATTTCTGTTCAATACGCGGCTCTCACAGAGGCCAGATAGCTCAGTTGGTAGAGCAGAGGATTGAAAATCCTCGTGTCGGGGGTTCGATTCCCTCTCTGGCCACCA
>JGI26088J50261_1000052_pt1 | contig 71257 bp, 56 predicted proteins | sample SaaInl1SG_22_DNA_FD_50261 | JGI IMG/M metagenome (IMG submission 50261)
TGGCGAATTATGTGATCGCTTTCGGCCGGGCGATATGGTTTGTGCGCTATTGATTGGTGGCGGCTATGCTGAATATGCGATTGCGCCAGAGGGTCAATGTATGGCCATTCCCGGCGGAGTGTCGGTGATTGACGCGGCAGGCTTGCCTGAGGTTTTCTGCACGGTCTGGACGAATATGATGGATCGTTGCCAGCTTCAAGCTGGTGAAACTGTGTTGGTTCAGGGCGGCACAAGCGGTATTGGCTTTGCTGCGATCAAGATTGCCAAGGCCTTTGGTGCCAAAGTTTTTGCCACGGCACGAAACGAAACCAAATGTGCAGCAATTCGCCGATTTGGCGCTGACGCTGCAATCAATTATAAAACTGAAGATTTTTTGGAGGTGGCGCGTGACCTGACCGATGGTCGCGGTGTTGATGTTATCATTGATATTATCGGCGGTGATTATTTGCCNAAGGAGGTCAAGCTTCTTGCCCATGGTGGGCGNTTGATGATCATCAATCTTCGTGGTGGAAAAANCGCCGAAATCGATTTTGGCCAGATTCATAGCAAACATCTTACCGTGACAGGCGCGCGCTTGCGGCCACGGTCGATCGCTGAAAAATCGGCAATCTGCCGATCGTTAGAGACGCATGTCTGGCCAAAATTCAAAGACCAGACGATCACACCGGAAACTTATGCAACTTTTTCATTTGCCGAAGCAGCCAAAGCGCATCGCCTGATGGAATCAAGCGATCATATTGGCAAGATTCTTCTTGTGTCATAATCAAAAATCTATCGTGCGTTTGGGAAAAACAGCTGTTTGCCATCGAATGTGAAACTGGCAATGGCGGCTTGGCCTTTTGCCGAAATCAGCCAATCGATAAATATCTGGCCTTCCTTTGATCTGACATTTGGGCATTTTTGCGAATCGACAAGCATGACACCATAGGGGTTGAAAAGGCGTTGATCGCCTTCGACCATGATTTTGAAATCTGCCTTATTCGCATGGGCACCCCATGACGCACGATCACTCAAAGCATAGGCACCCATGCCAACAGCGGCATTCAAGGTCGCCCCCATGCCCGAACCGGTTTCACGGTACCAGTCACCCGAACTTGCTGCCTGATCAATCTTCGCCATTGCCCATAAGGATTTTTCTTTGCTATGCGTTCCCGAATCATCCCCGCGTGATGCGAATTTTGATNTCGAATTGGCAATTTTCACCATCGCNGCAGTGACATCCGTGCCGCCAGCGATGCCGGCTGGGTCACCCGCCGGCCCNATNACCACAAAATCATTATACATGACATCATAACGCTGCTTGGCATAGCCAGCGGCAACGAACTGGTCTTCGCGTTTCCGGCTATGCACCANAAGGACATCGCCATCACAATTCATCGCATTCTTGATCGCTGCACCGGTTCCAACCGCAACCACATTCACCGTGATTCCGGTATCGGCTTTGACCATTGGCAGGATATAATCATAAAGACCGGCGTTTTTTGTTGATGTTGTTGATTGAACAAGAACCGCATTATCGGCGATTGCGGCGGTGGCAAGGCAGGCGGCGCCAGCAGCAAACAGAATCGCAAATTTCATAAGGGCTCCTTTGGCAGATGCCGTCTATCGGGTGCTATAAAACCAGCTTGCCAGCCAGATAGGCTTTGGCGGCGGCTGATTTTGGTTTTTGAAAGAAAGATTTGGCGGGGCTATGTTCGGCCAATTTGCCGTGATGCAGAAACAGAACATCATCGGCAAGCCGCTTGGCCTGTCCGATATCATGCGTNACAAGAATAATTTTCATGCCTTGTTTGCTAACCGATTGCAGATTGGTTTCAATCGTTTCAATCGATGCTGGATCNAGATTTGAGGTTGCTTCGTCCAGAAACAGNATNGCCGGATTGATGATCAATGCCCGCGCCAAGGCAAGCCGTTGCTTTTCGCCGCCAGATAAAAGCCGCGCCGGATGCTGGGCAAGATGATCAAGCTGTAATTGCGCCAGATAATCCATTGATATTTTCGGATCATCAATGCCGCGTTGGCGCGCCACAAACAGCAGATTTGCCAAAACCGTCCGGCGCAAGATGGTCGGGGTTTGAAAGACCAATGATTGCTGTTGCCGTATTACAGGATCAAGTGGCATATCAGCATAGAGGATTTGCCCCATATCAGGCTTTGCCAGCCCGTGAAGACAGCGCATGAAAAGGCTTTTCCCAGCGCCATTCGGCCCCATAATGACGCTCATTCCGTCCGATTTGATGATACAAGACAAATCATCAATCAATATACGCTCATTCAGCGTCAAGGTGATATTCTGAACGGTGATTGGCATCAGGCCGCGCTGTGCCATTGCGGTTTGATCAGACATAGGCACGCCGCCTTGCCGATGCTTTTAACCATTGCACCAGAAAATTCACCGCAAGCGAAATCGCCAAGAGAATAAAGCCAAGCGCCAAGGCCAGCGCCAGCTCGCCTTTTGAGGTTTCAAGCGCAATCGCCGTTGTCATGACGCGGGTGAGATGATCAATATTGCCGCCAACGATAATCACCGCGCCGACTTCGGAAATGGCGCGGCCAAATCCGGCCAGAATAACCGTCATAAGCGAATAGCGCGCATCAATGATATAGGCCAAAAGCGCAGTTCGTTTTGGCACCACAAGGCTGTCGAAAAAATCTTTGTAATCTTCGTGGAGATCTTCAAGAACCTGACAAGATAGCGCGATGATGATCGGGGTGATCAAAATCATCTGTGCAATCACCATGGCTTGCGGCGTATAGAGCAACCCAAGCCAGCCAAATGGCCCCGATCGGGATAAATGCAAATAAACCAACAACCCCACAACAACTGGCGGCAACCCCATCATGGCATTGAAAACACCAACCAGAAAATCGCGCATTGGGAAATGACGCATCGCCAGAAACGCGCCAATGGGAAGACCGATCACGCAAGATAAAACCAACGACGCCAAACTGACATTGATGGAAAGCGCCAGAATTTCCATCAGATCACGATCCGAGCTGGCCAGCAGGCCAAAGGCAGCGGCGAAAGATTCTGAATAGATTGGCATTGACGTTCCTAGCAATGTGATTTTTTACATCTACTATGAAAAAATCACCGGATCAACCGTTATGCTGAAATTATCACAACGAATATTTGCCGGTCATATGCTGATTTTAGTCACAATCTGAAGTGGGCATGGAACGCCGGCCTGGCGTTGCCCACATAAACTGAAATCTGCCGGTTTATTGATCGCTGAATTCGGTGCCAAGCGCATTTTCATAAATCTTGATAATGGCGCTTTTTGGCTCGCGACCATAGCCAGCGGCGATGGCGTTTTGATAGCTGCNTGTCATGGCATTCACCAGCGGCGTCATGGCGTGTTTTTCAATGGCAATGCGCTGGACATTTAAAATATCTTTATAGGCGTCTTCCATTGGAAAATCATTGTCGAACTGGCGCGCCAACATGCGTGGGACAAAATGATCGCCCGCAAAGCTGCGGGCGCTTGCGGTTGTCACAACTTGGGTCAAGGCCTCGGTTGAAAGACCGCCAGCAACAGCCAGCGGTAATACCTCGCATAGCGCGACAATATTGATATCATAGATGATGTTATTGACCGCTTTCATCATCTGGCCAGCGCCGCTTTCGCCGCAATAGACGATAAATTCGCCCATGGCATCAAGCTGTGGCTTGGCCCGATCAAACAAGAGTTTGCTGCCGCCAAACATCAAGGTCAATGTGCCATCTGTGGCACGAAAGGGAAGGCCGGAAATCGGGCAATCAGCATAGGCAATGCCGCGGCCTGCCAATTGATCATGGATGGCAATGGCCTCAAGACGGTCAATTGTTGAGGTGTCGATAATGGCAAGATCGCCTTGTGCTGATTCGGCAATACCACCAGCGCCGAAAATCACCTCATTCACCTCTTTGGCAGATGGAAGGCATAGGAATATGAGATGACAATTTGCCGCCAGATTACCAAGCGTGCTGGCAATGATGATATCATCACCATCCAGCCGATCAGTGGCGGCTGGTACCGCGTCATAGGCGTAAAATGGCGCGGCAATTTTTGCCAGATTATTGGCCATGCCAAGCCCCATTTGGCCGAGGCCAATAAACCCAATACCGCTATTACGCATCGCATTTTATCCCTTCGATAGATGATCGGTTTCGGTNCCGAGATGAAACCGCCAGCGATCAGTCTATACAGAAATGTTACCTTGTATATATGACGACTTATTTGTGATGGCGTATTTTTGGCAGCCGATATATGGCGACAGTTGTCAGCGCGGCCATTCTGCATTAGCGTTCTCATTCAGCATAATAATTTTGCTGGCCTAATCTTGCTTGGCATTGTTTTGCGACAAGATCGGCGGTCAGCATCCCACAAATATATTTGGTTAAGGACCTTTTAAATGGCTCAGCGTGAAATTCCATTTCTGTTTATGCGCGGCGGTACGTCGCGCGGCCCTTATTTTAATGCGGCTGATTTGCCATCTGATCGTGATGCGATTGCCAAAATCCTGCTTCAGGCGGTTGGTGCGGGTCATCCATTGAATATTGATGGTATTGGTGGCGGCAATGCCGTGACCAACAAGGTTGCGATGCTGTCACGATCTGCCGATGATGCGGCTGATATTGATTATTTCTTTGCGCAGGTTTCGGTGTTGGAACAGCTTGTCGATTTCAAACCAACCTGCGGTAATATTCTATCGGGTGTTGGCCCAGCGGCGATTGAAATGGGGCTTATGCCAGCCAGTGATCCCGTTACCGAAGTGCGGATCAAGCTTGTTAATACAGGGGCTTTGGTTGTGGCAAGGGTGCAAACGCCGGGTGGGGTCGTGCGCTATGATGGCGACACCGCGATTGATGGCGTGCCTGGAACCGCCGCGCGGATTGACCTTCAATTCATGGATGTTGTTGGTGCGGCCACTGGAAAATTGCTGCCAACGGGTAATCTTTGCGATCAATTTGACGATATTGAAGTGACCTGTATGGATGTGGCGATGCCAACCGTTACTGCGCGCGCCGATGCTTTTGGCCTTTCCGGCCATGAAACCGTCCAAGAATTAAAGGCTGATAAAAATTTCATGGCGCGGATGGAACGCGTCAGATTGGCAGCGGGTGCAGCAATGGGCATGGGCGATGTCACCCAATCGGTCACGCCAAAATTTGCCATTTTTGCACCGGCAAAGGCAGGGGGTACGATTGCCGCACGCTATTTTATGCCGTGGGAACCACATCCGACAATGGCGGTAACGGGCGCGCAATGCCTTGCCTCATGCGCCATGACACCTGGCAGTATCGCCGATGGTTTATTGACGCGGCCAACAACCAGTCCGGCAACCGTGACGATCGAACATCCGTCAGGCATGATTGATGTTGTTGTTGATTATAATACAGGCGGNAATGGCTTTGATCTGAATTCTGCNGGTCTGGTGCGAACNGCACGNAAATTGGCATCGGGAAATCTGTTCGTATCTGACGAGGGTTAAACGGAGTTGAAATGCCGAATCGGTAATTTCTGCCGAGCAATGACAGCGGTGACAGCAATGGCGTCACCGCTGTTTTTTTGACTAGCCCTTTTTGGTTTTGCCAAACCGCCGCCACATTATAAAGCCGCTAACCGCGATAGCCGCAAACGCCAGCGTGGTCCGCAAGAGGCCACCCATCATGAATAGCGGTAACGATATGCTGAGCAGCACCAGAGGCGAAAAGAACCGTTCGAGCAGTGAGCCTGTATCCCGATGCTTTTGGTAAATCGGAAAGACCATCGAGAATATCGCAATAATCGCAAAGAATAATGACCAAGGCCGCAAGAAGAACAGCATAGGGTCGGAATCAATCGCCAAAGCTCGCGCTAAATTCAACTCGGCGATATTGCCAAGAACAACACCAAGGATCATTGGTGCCAGCGGGAACCCAAACTGGCGCATGACGAAACCCAAAATACCAAAGAAGAATAATGTCCAGATATCTTCAATTGAATTATGGAGAGCAAAGACGCCAATTGTTGCAAAGGTTAAAATAACAGTTGCCAGAATATAAGTCTTGATCCGTGTTACGAGGACAAAAACCCTAAGAACACCCGACTGCATTCCAATCATAATGAAGCTTGCCAGGAAGAAGGCTATATATATGGAATAGGCAAGTGCCGGCTCGTCTTTTATGAAGGTTGGCCCCGGCACAATATCATGCATGAGTAAAGCACCAAGCATGATTGCAGCCGTGATATCACCCGGAATGCCAAGCGCCATAAGTGGGGTCAAGGCGCCACCTTCAACAGCGTTATTTGACGCCTCAGGCGCAATGATACCGCGGGGATCCCCTTTGCCAAATTTCGAGTCATCTTTGGCGGCTTTTTTGGCCTGATCATAAGCAAGGATATTGGCAATAGAGCCGCCCGCGCCAGGAAGAATCCCTGTAAACATTCCAATTAATGCTGAACGGATTACAACGGTCCAGTTTCTGAACAAAATTCCGATTGCGCGGCGATGTTCGATTTTGACTTTAACCTGTTTCCTGTCGCTAAGTGCGTTTCGGGCGGTAACGGGGTTGCGCAAATCAGACAGAAGCTGGGAAAAGGCAAACAATCCAATCAGCACTGCAATAAAGTCAAACCCGGTCAAAAGATAATCGGAGCCAAAGTCAAACCGGCCAACGCCAACAGCGTCATCCTCNCCNACGGTACGGATAAATAAGCCNGCAGCACCGGCGATCAGGCCTTTGACNAGATGTTCACCAGCAAGTGACGCCGTCACGGTCAAGGCAAACATGACAAGCATGAAAAAATCCCACGGTTGGAATTCNAGCCCGACCATCGCAAGCTGGGGCGCAAATAACACCAGCAATATAGCCGATATGATGCCGCCACAAAAAGAAGACCAGACACCAATGCCAAGGGCGAGGCCAGGCTCGCCAGCACGCGCCATTGGAAAGCCGTCAAAGGTCGTTGCCACTGAAGATGGCGTTCCCGGTATGCCAGTTAAGATGCCCGACATAAGACCGCCGGAAAGACCGCCAACCAAAACCGAAATCATCGTCGCAAGCCCTTGTGCGGGCGGCATTGAAAACGTAAAAGGCAGCGTCAAAACAATCGCCATTGCAATGGTAAAGCCCGGAATCGAGCCTGCCATCAAACCTGCACCAACACCGATGACCATATAAGTCAAGGTGACCGGGTCGATGATATTCAGCAGTGCTTCGAGAAAAATATCCATTTGAGGTTTAAAATCCCGTCAAAGATCCGCGTGGCAAAAATACTTCCAGCACATGTGTAAACAGAAGCCACATGCCACCAGACGCACCTAACGCGATTACCAGATGTGTTATAATTGCATTCCAGCCGCCAAGAACGGTCAGCAGGATGAAACTGAATAGGATGTTACCAATTAACATGCCTAAATAGGGAAGCACCAGCAGGTACAATGCAAAAATCAAAAAGACAGCAATTACATTTCGCCAATATAAAACAAACTCCTTAAACGTCTTTTTTGGCGTAGGCGCGATGTCTTTCTTGGGCGTGCTAAAGGATTGGATGAGGTAAATAACACTCAAGCCGCCAATGATGATGATGATTAGCCTTGGCCAAGCCGCAGGTGATAAAACACCATAGTCAGGCTCTCGTATCTCAAAACTGGCAAGCATAAGACCACCGCTTGCCAATATTAGACATAGAGCTACTAAGCTATCCCGATTGAATGACATGTTTGAACCGCATAATTTAGAAAAGAAAGTAAAGCACGGCTGGCAACCTGCGGTTGCCAGCCAATATACAGTTGTTAAGCAGGCTATGTATTTTTAGCCGCTTTTCTTATTTTTTATACATGCCAATTTCGATGGCTACAGCCTCATAAGCGTCGTATAGATCTTTGGAATAGGCGGTAAATTCCGCAGGGCCCTGATAGCGAAGGCCGGTGCCTTTCGCCGCCATGGCCTTTTGCAAGCTCGGATTGTCAACAGCTTGTTTGATAATACCAGCCCACATATCGATAATCTCTTTTGGCGTGCCTTTTGGCGCCATAATACCGCGCTCAAGGGCAAAGCTCATATTGATGCCACGCTCTTTCAGAGTTGGAGTGTTTGGCAGCTGGGGATCGCGATTGTCATTCGCAATTGCCAATGCCTTGATTGTCCCTGCTTCCAGATGCTTTTTACCAGAGGCAACATTGACCGCGCCAAGCGTAATCGCGCCGGATAGAAGTGCGTTCATGCGTTCTGCAGTGCCATCATAAGGAACAAGCTTCAGCTTTACGCCCGTTGCTTTTTGCAAAAGCAACCATATGAAGTGAGATGTTGAGCCAAAGGTTGCGCCTGCAGTTACCTGATCAGGGTTGGCCTTTGCATATGAAACCATTTCTTCAATTGAATTAAATGGAGCATCTCCAGCAGCACCGATGATGTCCGGTGTGATCGTTACATTCGCAACCGCGTCAAAGCCGTTATAATGGAAATCGATCCGGCCATTCAAAAAGCTAGTGATCGCTGATTGGTGAATGGCAAATAGGGTACAGCCATCGGGTGCGGCTTTGGCTGCCTGCTTGGCGCCTTTGTTACCGCCCTGACCGGGAACTGTTACCACCTTCAAATTATAAGGTGTGTCCATTTCGCTAATGGTTTTTTCAACCAGCGCATACAGAACCTGTGTGCCGCCACCGGGCTTCCAAGGCACGATCAATTGAGCTGTTTCACAAGGAAGCTTTGGAACAGAATGGGATGCAGCCTGTGCAACAGATGATGCCATCATGACGCTAGCAGCCACGGCTCCGAGAATTGAAAGTCTTGAATTCAGCATAGTAAGATTACTCCCTCTTGCTTGGTTTAAGCGACAACATGTCAATGAAAATAGGCGCCGCGTTAGATATGTCTTTATTAATTAAGGTTGCAAAGGTTCGCCGCACCGAGTCAATATAAATCTGTCAAATAATCTTGTTTTTGATCGTTAAATGCTCTGCCAAACGCTTTAGGAAAAAAATATGCTATCTGTAGGAATTATTGGCCTTGGGACCATTGGCAATGTTGTTGCAAAGGCGCTTGATGAGGGCATTAACGGCATGTCGCTGGTGGCAATTGCGTCAGGCCGACGTGATAAGGCGCTTGCCAGCATTGCCGGCCTGTCATCACCGGTTGAATTGATGTCAATTGACGAGGTGGCAGCTTGCTGTGATGTGATTGTTGATTGTGCGCCAAAATCGGTGTTTCGCGATATTGCCATTGCGGCGTTTTCGCGGGGGCGCATTCTGGTGACGGTAAGCGGTGCTGGCATTCTTGCGAATGAAGATATCGAAGATATGGCACGCGAAAATGGTGGCCAGCTTGTTCTTGCAACCGGCGCATTGCTGGGGCTTGATGCGGTTCGTGCTGCGGCCGAAGGCACCATCCATTCGGTGCGCATGATCACCCGCAAACCGCCAAATGCGCTAAAAGATGCGCCGCATATCATCGACAATAATATCAGCCTTGATCGGCTGAATGGCGCGATTCAGGTTTTCAAAGGCAGCGCCCGCGAAGGAGCCAAGGCGTTTCCGGCCAATGTCAATGTGGCGGCGGCTTTGGGGCTTGCCGGTATTGGCGCNGATGCAACCGAGCTTGAAGTTTGGGCCGACCCGCATCTTGACCGCAACACACATTCGATTGAAGTCGATGCCGATAGTGCAAAATTTACCTTGCAGATTCAAAATGTGCAATCTGAAAGCAATCCGGGAACCGGCAAGATTACCGCGTTAAGCGTGATTGCCTGTTTGCGGGGCATGACTGCACCGATGAAAATTGGCAGCTAGGCAGTTTGGACAATCCAAAGGTAACAATCTCAATTTAACAAATGATTTTTAAAGGAGCGATGAAATGCGGCTAGTTGCATTTGAACAGGCAGATGGGCCACATATTGGCGTTGTCACTGAGCGGGGCGTTGTTGATTTGTCGCGCCTTGACCCTGCTGCACCACGCGATCTTGGCGCGGTGATAAAGGCAGGTCAGCTTGATCAGATTGCCGCGCTTATGGCCAAGGCTGGTGATGCAATCCATCATCAGATCGGGGATATCACCATCGGGCTGCCAGTCGCAAAGCCGGGCAAAATCTTATGTCTCGGGTTGAATTACATGGATCATATTGCCGAAGGGCCATTTGACAAACAGCCCTTTCCGGCGATTTTCATGCGCAGCGCCACGTCGCTTGTCGCGGCCAATCAGCCAATCATTGCCCCGGCGGTTTCCGAAACGCTTGATTATGAAGCCGAATTGGCAGTGATTATTGGCAAGGAATGCAAAAACCTGACCGAAGATAACGCGCTTGATGTCATTGCTGGCTATAGCTGTTTTAATGACGGGTCGGTTCGTGAATTTCAACGGCATACGATTCAATGGACGATGGGCAAAAATTTTGACAAGACCGGCCCGTTTGGCCCCATCATGGTTACGCCCGACGAATTGCCAAAAGCGGCAACAGGTCTGAAAATCGAATGCCGGTTAAATGGTCAAACCGTGCAATCAAGCACAACGGATATGATGATTTTTCCGGTCATTGAAACCCTTGTCTATATCACCAAGGCCTTCACGCTTGAGCCGGGTGATCTTGTTATCATGGGAACCCCGTCAGGTGTTGGCCATGGGCGCAAGCCGCCTCTTTGGATGAAAGATGGTGATATTGTTGAAATCGAGATTGAAGGCATTGGCATTCTGGCCAATCCGATCAAGGCCGAGTGATATCAGCCCCATTTTCGGTTTTCATCAAAAATATTTCCAGATTTTTGCCAGTGGCTGCATATCAGTTGGCCAACAAAAAATTGCGCTGAATTCAGCTTTGATAAAATATAAATCTGTGAAGCTGGCATTTTGAGCGCATTTTACCTTTTGGCTGGAATCTGCCCGCCTGAAAATGGCGGTGTGCAACGGCATGTGGCCGGCAAAGCGGACCTGTTTGCGTTGAAATTCTTGGTCTATCACGGTAAGACAAAGCACGAATTTTATTTTATTGGAGACTCCCCCACATGACCCCCCTAAATGTATTGATTCTTGGCGCATCATATGGATCGTTGTTGGCTACCAAAATTGTTTTGGCTGGCCATAACGCAAAGATGATCTGCCTTCCTGCCGAAGCCGATCTTTTCAATGCCGAAGGTGCGATTATCCGCACACCCGTAAAAGGCCGCGACGGTCTTGTTGAAATTCGCACAAACGGACTGGCTGGTCAATTATCGGCTGGCGGCCCCGCCGATTGCGACCCGGCAGATTTTGATCTTGTTGTTCTTGCCATGCAGGAACCTCAATATTCGTCACCCGGTGTTCGTGATTTGTTGCAAGCGGTGGCCAAATCTGGCGTGCCATGCATGTCGATCATGAATATGCCGCCACTTAGCTTTATGCAGCGTCTTCCCAATATGGATGTTGAGTCCTTGCGTGTCTGCTACGCCGAATCAACCGTCTGGGATGCGTTTGATCCAGAAAAATTCACCCTATGCAGCCCCGACCCGCAGGCATTCCGCCCACCTGAGGAAAATCTCAATGTCTTGCAAGTTCGCCTGCCAACCAATTTCAAGGCAGCGGCGTTTCATCACGAGCAGGACAACGCCATGCTTCGCCGCCTTCAGGCCGATATTGAAGCGGTTCGTTTTACCACTGATGACGGGTCTGAAATCGAATTGCCAGTCAAGCTAAAGGTGCATGATTCAGTGTTTGTGCCATTGGCAAAATGGGCAATGCTTGTCGCGGGAAATTACCGCTGTGTTCAAAAAGAAGAAATGCGCCCAATTCAGGATGCGGTTCATCATGACCTTGAGCAATCGCGTGAAATCTATAATTGGGTTGTTGAATTATGCATCAGCCTTGGCGGGGCATCTGCCGATTTTGTGCCGTTTGAAAAATATGCCAATGCAGCGCAATCGCTTGGCAGCCCATCATCGGCTGCGCGCGCCTTGGCCGCGGGTGCCAAGAATATCGAACGTGTTGACAAGCTGGTGCAAACCGTTGCCGCGCAAAAAGGCTCGCATTTACCAAGCCTTGACGAAACTGTTGCGCTTGTTGATGGCTGGCTTGAAAAAAACCGCGCTGCCAGCTAGGGGTGAAACCGTAACGGGTTTGCCATTTTAAGGTAAATCAGGGCCATGGGTGAACGCTGGAAACGGCAATCATCCATGGCCTTTTTACTGATGCGACGCGCCACGATATATCGGCTTGGGACGATTGGTATCAGCGGTTACAAATTTCAAGATGTGACTCCAGTAGCCGCCAGCATTGCTGCGATATCTTAATGACATTAGCTTTGGCGAATGTTGCAAAACCGGCATAATCAACCTTGGCGACTCTGGCGGCGGTTTGCTGATGGTTTTTGGTGGTTCTGCCAAGCATTATTCGGGCTGTTGGCGGGTCTTGCCCAAAGGCGATATCTTGTTAAATATGGCGTTTATTTCGGCATTACTATTACCGCTATTGCCGCATTGATTCTGTATTTTGGCAGATCATACAAGCTGTCGGCATTAGATCTTGCCGTTTGGATCATTGCGCTTGGCTATGCCTTCGGCTTTTGGGGTTTTGTTGTTGTTGCCAAATTGCTTACCGAAAAGACCAAATGACAGGCTTTCAAACCGGTGTTGGCCTTTCCTGCTTTTGATGCAGCTATAGATCAAGCGGCATATGCCGGTTTACATCCTTATAAAGCAAATAGCGGAACGGGTCGGGGCCCCCAGCATAACAGGCTTGCGGGCAAAAAGCGCGAAGCCACATATAGTCACCCGCCTCGACCTCAACCCAATCTTGATTCAAATGATAAACCGCCTTGCCGCTTAGAACGAAAAGCCCGTGTTCCATTACATGTGTTTCGGCAAAAGGGATTGTGCCGCCCGGTTGAAAGGTCACGATATTCACATGCATATCATGGCGTAAATCGGTTGGATCAACAAATCTTGTGGTTGCCCAGCGCCCATCAGTATCGGGCATGGCGATCGGGTCAACAGCGCCATCGCTTGTGACAAAAGCATCAGGCCGGTCAATGCCGTTAACCGCGTTGTAACGTTTGCGAATCCAGTGAAAGCTGGCTGTCTGACCGCCATCATTGATGATCGTCCAATCGCATCCTGCTGGCAGATAGACATAGCTTCCAATCGTCAACGGGTGCGTTGTTGCGTCAATGGTTATTGTCATTGACCCGCTTGTTACAAAAAGCACCGATTGCGCGTCGGCATTGTCATCTGGCCGGTCGCTACCGCCACCTGATTCAATTTCCATCAGATAATGGGAAAAGGTCTCAGAAAAGCCGGTCATGGGGCGCGCTAAAACCCATAATCTGGTCTTGTGCCAGAACGGCAGATAGCTTGTCACGATATCCGATAAAACACCCTTTGGGATTACGGCATATCCGGTGGTAAAAACCGCACGATCTGACAATAATTGAGATTGCGGCGGCAGGCCGCCTGATGGTGTCCAATAAGGGGCGCTCAAATCATCATCTCCTTTGTCATGCTATTTTGACTTTTGCGGCAATGCCGATTGCCAAATTACCAATGTCAATTAGGGCAGTTTTCATAAACTTGTCAAATCCTGACCAATGGTGAAGGGGATTGCCCAAAGTTCTCGATTGTTTCAAATCCCGGTTATGGCCTATTTCAAAAATTGATCAGCATCGTCATCATAGCCGTCTTCACGCGTTAATTGCCGCAAAATGGCCGAATTGATCACGGGTGGCGCATCATCAGGGCTGGCCTGCCCAAGCACTTGCTGGATGGCGCTATAGGTTGCGGCAAGCGATGCCAGATAGGGTTGGTGCCCCCGAAGGCATATGCGCGCCCCCATTTTTGCCAGATCATCGGATTTTGGCGCAAGTGATCCAATGCCGCCAAGCATGATCGGCAGATCGGTTGCGGCGCAAAGCGCCGTTAAATCCTCAAGAGACCGTGCACCGATCAGCGTAATGCCATCGACGCCGGTTTTTTCATAGGCCTTAATGCGGGCGATGCAATCATCACGGCCGGTAATGGTGGCCGCACTGGTCCGTGCCAGAATAACCAAATTGGCATCAACACGCCCCGATACAGCCGCCCGCATTTTGCCAACCGCCTCATCAATATTCAAAAGCTGTGTTGCCTCCGATCCAAAAGGCTGTGGCAGATCGGTATCTTCAATGGTGATTGCGGCAAGCCCAGAATGGTCAAGTTCGCGGATTGTGCGCTGTACATTCATTGCATTGCCATAGCCGTGATCCGCATCGGCAATAACCGCTAAATCACCCGCCCGGCAAATCCGCAAGGCCATATCGGCAAACTCTGACGCGGTGATCAGCATTTTATCGGGTGCGCCAAGGATCGACATTGCCGCCACCGATCCGGCAAGCATGCCAACCTGGCCGCCAAGATCTTCGATCATCCGCGCCGATAAAGGGTCAAAAACCGTTGCTGGTGTGATGCAGTCATTGCCTGCCAAAATCTGCCGAAACCGGTGACGTCGTGCTGTCCAATTCATGCTGCCTTGTCCTTTGGTAAAATTCAATTTGGGGTTGTTTAGCCGGCGCAAAACAGGGTGTTTTCCTAGGCAATTTTATCTTGTGTCTTATTGTCAAAATCGCTGGCGTCATGGCGTTCATGGAGCTGGAATTCTGGTGCGCCAGATACACGATTAACCATGCGGCCACGTTTTACCGCCGGACGCGAATCAATCGCTTTGGCCCAGCGCATGACATGGCGATAGGTTTGCACATCCAGAAATTCAGCCGCATTATAAAGACGGCCTAGAACCAATTGCCCATACCACGCCCAAATCGCAATATCGGCAATGCTGTATTCATCACCACTGACATAGCTATGTTCGGCAAGTTGGCGATCAAGAACATCAAGCTGGCGTTTGGTTTCCATCGTAAAACGGTCAATCGGATAGGACAGTTTTTCTGGCGCATAGGCATAGAAATGGCCAAAGCCGCCACCAAGATAAGGCGCGCTTCCCATCTGCCAGAAAAGCCATGACAAACATTCGGTTCGGCCGGCAGGGTCCTTTGGGATCAATGTTGCGAATTTATCTGCCAGATAGAGCAAAATATTGCCCGATTCAAACACACGCAATGGCGGCGATATTGAATGATCCATCAAGGCTGGAATTTTTGAATTTGGGTTAATCTCGACAAAGCCGCTGCCGAATTGGTCGCCATCGCGAATCTGAATCAGCCATGCGTCATATTCGGCACCAGCGATATTTTGCGCCAGTAATTCTTCAAGCATCACGGTTACTTTTACGCCATTCGGTGTGGCTAGCGAATAAAGCTGAAGCGGATGTTTGCCAACAGCAAGCTGTTTATCATGTGTTGCGCCTGCAATTGGCCGGTTGATATTGGCAAATGTGCCACCATTCTCGGCTTGCCATGTCCAGACTGCCGGTGGGGTATAAGGATCATTGTTGGTCATTTTTATCTCCTTTGATCTTAGATTCGTCTGGGGGGCATAGGTCGGCCAGTCGATCGAGATGGCGTAGTTTTGGAAAAACATACCAGCCGCCAATCGCCACGCCCAATGCCGCCAGCCCGCCAATAAAAACAGTTGTAACAGGGCCAAGAAGGGCGGCTGCGCTACCAGCCCGGANATCGCCCATTTCATTTGATGATGAAATGAAAATGGCATTCACCGCGCTGACCCTGCCGCGAAGATGATCGGGTGTAGCCAATTGAATAAGGGTCATACGGATATTGACGCTTATCATATCGGCTGCACCATAGACAAACAAGGCCACAAGGCTGACCCAAAAAATGGTCGAAACCGCAAAAACCAGAATTGACGCTGCAAACACCAACAGCGCGGCGAAAAGGCAAAGCCCCGACCGCCGCATCGGCGGCAAGGCAGCAAGCCCAAGCCCAACAACAACCCCGCCAAGCGCCGGCATGCCGCGCAACACACCAAGTGATTCTGGCCCGACATTCAAGATATCAGCCGCATAAACNGGCAGCAAGGTCACAACCGACCCCATAAGAACAATGAACAGATCAAGCGCGATCGCCCCAAGAACAATTGAATTTGACCGAACATAGGCAACGCCGCCAAGAACCATATCAAGGCTTCGGCCGACCGGTGCTAGCCGGGTTAATTTTGGCAAAAACAGATAGGCAATTGTGCTGATCCCCATCAGGCCAGCGGCAACAAGATAGGTGTAAACGTCAATCACCGTAATCAGAACACCCGCCAGCAATGGCCCTGCCGTGGCAAAAATCTTACCAATGGTGGAATTCAGCGCAATCGCGCGCGACAGCATGGCAGGCGGAACGATATTGGGAATGATGGCTTGTTGGGCTGGCGTATAAAATGCCTTGACCCCGCCATGTGCAAACAGCAGCGTAAAAATGACCGTCAAATTCAAATCATCGGCAAGCATGGCCATGGTGATGCCAATCAAAATTACCGCGTCGGTAATGGTGCAGATGATTAACAGGGCTTTCCGTGGCAAGCTGTCGGTTGCCCAACCCGTCACAAAGAAAAACAGAAAAATCGGCATGATCTGCATCAGCCCAACAAGCGCCAGATCAAACGGGTCGCCGCTATTTTGATATAGATGCCAGCCAATCGCAATTGACAGCATTGCCGTGACAAGGCTGACAGCGGCGCGCGCGGTTAGGAATGCAAAAAAATCAACAGGCATGATGATCAATAGATAGTTGAAGGGCGATAAATAGGTGATAGGCAGTAAATAAGTGGTGGTCAGCAAATAAGTGGTGGGCAGTAAATAAGTGATAGGCAGGCAATCATTGGCGGCACTGGAAATAGGCTGATGTGATTTGCCATGATGCGAGCTTGACCAAGATCTAATTTACGCCAGCTCTTGCCACTTGTCGCCTGAAATATCACCTTGTGATTTAGCCTCGCCCCTGGGCTTAGCTTTGCCAGTGCCAGTGCCAGTGCCAGTGCCAGTGCCCGTGGCCTTAGGGCTGGCTGATCACATTTTGTGCAATCAATTGGTCAATTTCATCATCTTGAAATCCAGCCTTGGCCAATTCGGCGCGGCTATGTTGACCAAGTGCTGGTGCTGGCATGCGCAGGCGGTCAAGGTTGTTTTCCATGATCGGAAGCGGCTGATGCATTGGCACCTTGCCCATTGCCGCATCACTTGCCACATCACTTGCCGGATTGGTTGCAGCTACATAAATGCCGCGTTCGATAAAATGCGGGTCAGCGGCATTATCGGCAATATTATTGACTGGCGCGGCGGTAATGCCCTCAGCGTCAAAAATGGCCAAAACCTCTTTTCGGCTTCGCGCAGCGATCCAGTCGCCAACCACCTTATCAATTTCGGCTTGATGCTTTACCCGCGCCGCATTGGTGGCAAATTTTGGATCATCAATCATGGCCGCCGCCCCAACCGCGGCAAAAAGCCGTTTGGCTGTTGATTGGATTGATGCCGAAATAGCGATGAAATGATTATCTGATGTTTGATAGATATTGCGCGGGCTTGCCGTGTTTGATCCATTGCCAACCCGCTGTTTCACCTCTCCAGTAACGGCATAATCAAAAGCATCAGGGCCAATCGCCGAAACCATCGAATCAAGAAGCGCAAGATCGATAACCTGTCCGCGGCCGGTTTGTTCGCGGCCACGCAATGCCATCATTATGCCGTTTGATCCGTAAAGGCCGGAAATCATATCTGCCAGCGCCACCGGCGGCAGCAATGGGCCACCACCCGCTTCGCCAGTGCGGCTGGCAAATCCTGACATTGCCTCGACAAGAGTGCCAAAACCGGGCCGGTGGCTATAGGGCCCAGATTGACCAAATCCGGAAACCCGCAAAATGATTAAACCCGGATTGCGCTGATGCAAAATCGCCGGTGCCAGCCCCATTGATTCTAACGTTCCCGGACGAAAGCTTTCGATCAAAATATCCGCCTGATCGATCAAACGGGTTAGAATATCGATTGATTTTTCATGCCGGAAATCAAGGGCGATGCTTGTTTTATTACGGCAATAGACCGACCAGAATGTCTGTATGCCGGCCTGTTGCCATGCGCGAAGCGGGTCGCCCGCTGGCAAAGGCTCTATCTTGGTGACGTCAGCGCCCGAATCTGCCAGCTGGAGCGAGGCCATATTGCCAGCAACAAGACGCGAAAGATCAACAACTTTTATGCCAGCAAGAGGCCCAGAAACTGACGCGGCATAACCGACATTTTTCCATGGTTGCCGTGACGCGTCCGGTGCCTCTTTTTTCATTTTACAATCCGTAATACCAGGGAATAAAGGCCGAATATACAAGCCAGATGAGAATGACCAAGGGCGATCCCACTTTGAGGAAATCCTTGAAATGATAACTTCCCGGCCCCATCACCAGCAAGCTTGTCTGATAGGCAAAGGGGGTTGCAAAGGCGCAATTGGCGGCAAACACAATCGTGATGGCAAAAATCCGGGGGTCAATGCCAATCTCGGCACCAATATGAAGGCCAATTGGGGCGAAAAGAACGGCGCAGGTCTTGGTGCTGATGATATTCGACATCAAGGCAACCATCAGGAAGAATGTACTTAAAACCACCCTTGGGCTGGCGGTTCCGGTGATAGACAAAATGAGATTGGCAAGATAGGTGGCAGCGCCAGTGGCCTCCATCGCCACCCCAAGCGCAAGTGCCGCCGCGATCGTCGTGATGACTTTAAGATCTAGGGCGCGGGTGGCCTGTTGCAGGCTGATGACATTGGTAGCCACCATCGCCAAGGCGCCGAAAAAAGACGAAATCACGATTGGCACCAAACCAAATGCCGCTGATAGAACCACCGAAAGAAAAATGAAAATAGAAACATTGGCCGATTTCAGATTAGGTAGTTCCTCAACCGAAAATTCGACCAGAACAACGTCTAGATCTTCGCGCAAACCGCGAAGCGTTTCGGTATCACATTTGACCAAAAGCAGATCACCGGCCGCCAATTTGGCCTGTCCCATGCGGCTTCGGATCATGTGCGCGTGATGCTGGACTCCCAGAACCTGACAATTATGCCGATATTCAAAACCGGTTCGGCTAATGGTGTTATCGACTAAAGATGATGATGGCGTGATCATCATCTCAACCACAATCTGGTCAGATTTCTTATGGCTGTTCGGGTTTGTCCGATAGCCTTCGGCTGGGGTTAAGCCATAGCCAGAATCCATCAATTTAGTCAGATCCTCGCGCGTCGCCGAAAGCGCAATGACATCGTCTTCGCGTAATTTCAAACCGGTAAAAGGCGGCAAGATTGTTTTGCCAAGCCGGTTGATCATCCGCACATGTATATCAGGCAATTCGTGAAACATGCGCACGCCAAGCGACTGGCCAATCAGTCTTGATTCGGCATTAATCGAAATTTCCGCCATGAAATGCTGATCAAGACGTTCGCGCATACGGTGGCTAAGGCTGGTTCGGTGCGGCAGAAATTTCGGCGCAATAATCGTCACATAGGCAAGGCCGGTGCCAGCAAGAAGCAATCCGGGAAGAGTGAATTCAAAAAAGGTAAACCCGTCAAATCCAGCTTCGATTAGCGCGTTTGATACCAACAGATTTGTGCCTGACCCGACAAGGGTGGTCATGCCACCAACAACGGCAACAAAGCTGAGCGGCATAAGTAATTTCGAGGCGGGGATATGAAATCTTTGCGCAATGCCCTGCATGATGGGGATGAAAATGATCACCACAGGGATATTGTTCAAAAAGGCACTAATCAACAGCACAGTGATAAGTGATATCAAAGTGGCAATCCATAATTTGCCCATGCTCAACGCCAGCACATGGCGTGAAAAAATTTCCAGAATCCCCGTTTTCACAACGCCCTGACCAACAACCAGAAGTGCCAAAACGGTTAGCATCGCCGGATTGGCAAATCCCGATAATATTTTGCTTGATGGCAAAATATTGCTGCCATTTTGATCAATGATTGGGAAAAAGTGAAAGAAAAATAACAAAATCAGAACAACGCCAAGGGCGGTGATTTCCATTGGTATTTTCTCATTTGCATAGCAAAAAAGCGCGCCGATAATGAGGCTGAACAAGAACATCATCTCGAAGGTCATGCCGGCATTTTCAATAATCGTTGTCATATCGATTGGGCTTTTCTTTCAAATGATGAGCGTAATTGGGCTTGGGGGATGAAATGCCTATCGCCGACCGGTATGAAACTGGCCTGCAATATTTTGAGGCTTGATATGCTTGAGTATCATATTAGCGAAACGAGTCTCAAAATACAGTATTTTATGCGTTGAAATCGGGAAAAGCTTTTTCCGAAATAGTTTGGTGGGTGACAGTTTATTGTGTTGATGAGATTGGTTATTGCGCTTAGGGGCTTGCTTGACCATGATTTTGGCAAACCATCGCAATCAAACAAGGAAAAGCCGAAAGTTTTTCTTTTCATGGCGACTATTTTGCTTTCTCATATAGGTCAATTCGGCTACGCCATATCCCTATATTCAATCGATTATCCCCGTCAAAATTTTGTAAATTTTGTTGGCCATAACAAAGAAAGACTCTGACATGCCTTATAATGATTATCGTCAAGATTTGATGGGTGAAGCCACTTTAACGCCATCGGGCCAGTTTGAAATTGGTACATATCAAAGCTTTCAATTGATTTATACCGCTGGCAAATTTGGCATTGATGATCAAGGTGGGCTTCGGATTGGGTTTCGGGGGCATTTTGATGGCTCGGCAATTCAGTTTAGCGACCCTACAGCGCCCGGATATACAACGGTTGAGGCCTCCAATGGTGCCGTTCTTGAAGTGTCATGGGAGGCGCGCCGCAACATCCGCCCTTGGAATAAAAGCCTGTATATCCGCTGTTTGCGCTTTTTGCGCGAAGGTGACCAGATCGTGATTAATTTTGGCGATCAAACTAAAGGATCACCTGGCTGGTTATTGCAAACATTTTGCGAGTCAGCCTTTACCTTTCAGATCACGGTTGATCCGTTCGCGACCCAAGATTTCATTGCGCTGCCAAGCGCGGCAAACCCAACCATTTCGATGGTGCCGGGTGATCCGGCGCATTGGAAGGCGGTTCTGCCAACATTGCGGCGGCCGGGTGAGACATTTCGATTGTCAATCAAAGGTGATGACCGCTGGGGCAATCCATCAAACCGTTTAACCGGAAAGATCAAACTGAAAACCAATTTGCCGGTTACTGGCCTTGCTGAAATTATTGATCTAAAGGCGGGTGATTTCGGCGTTGTGATTGACGGGCTTTCGGTGGAAAGTTCGGGTGTGTTGCATCTTACCGTTCTGGATGAAGATGACCAGTTGATCGCAACGGCAAACCCGCTAGTGATCCGCCAAGCTGATGCGGCGCATTTCTGGAGCGATATGCATGCGCAAAGTGGTGAGACAATCGGCGTTGGAACGGCGCGCGAATATTTTGACTTTGCCCGTAANAAGGCATTTCTCGATATTGCTGGCCATCAGGGAAATGATTTTCAGATCACCGATGCNTTTTGGCAGCATTTGAACGCGCTGACAGCCGAATATAATGAAGATAATCGCTTTTTGACATTGCCGGGTTATGAATGGTCGGGAAATACCGGCCTTGGCGGTGATCACAATGTGTGGTTTCGGGACGAAGGCCGCCCGATTTACCGATCAAGCCGCGCCTTGATCAGCGACCGCACATTCCCTGAAAATGATGTTTTATCGACACCTGATCTGATCGAAAAATTGCAAAGCGAAGATGCGATTGTTGTGGCGCATGTTGGCGGGCGTTATGCCGATATCAAATATGCGCATGATGCAAAATTGGAACCATCGGTCGAGGTGCATTCATCATGGGGCACCTTTGAATGGATTTTGCGCGATGCGTTCGAGTGCGGCTATCGGGTTGGCATTGTCGGGTCAAGCGACGGACATAAGGGTCGGCCCGGTGCCGAATATCCGGGGGATAGTCAATTTGGTTCTTATGGCGGTCTGACCTGCCATCTTTTGCCGCAATTAAACCGCGACACGTTTTTTGACGCGTTCCGTAACCGGCGGCATTATGCAACGACAGGGGCGCGGATCTATATGGATGTGACCGCACGCTTAGGCGATCAAACCCTGCAAATTGGTGATATCGTTAGCACTGATCTTAACCATCTCGATCTTGACTTTGACATTATCGGCACGGCACCGATTGAACGTGTCGATATTTTCAATGGGCTGGATCTGGTGCGAACCATCCGCCCGTGGCATGATCAGGCCGCGCTCAGCCGGTTACGCGTTACTTGTGCTGGCCAGCATTATCGTGGGCGTGGCCGCTTGGTGAAATGGGATGTTTCGGCACATCTTACCGGCGGCAAAATTGATCGTATCAACGCGATCAATTTCTGGAACCCAAATCGCCAGCCAACGCAGATTTCGGCAACTGAAGCAGTGTGGAAAACAGTGACAACCGGCGGCGCATCATCGGTTGATTTCTGGCTGGATGATGCCGCGCTGGCAAGCCAGATCAATGTTCAGACGAATTTTGAATCCATATCAGCATCAGTGGCCGATATTGATGAAAATGGCATCACCGTTGATTGTGGCGGTATGGATATCCGGCTTCATATTGAACGGCTTCCCGCCATATTGGAGTCTACGTCGCTGTCAGGTGAGCAATCTTTTGCGCTTGCCACCGGAACCGAACAGCGGCTTTATGTTCGCGTGACACAAGAAGATGGTCATCAGGCATGGAGCAGCCCAATCTATGTTGCAAAGGCATAGTGAGTTACAAAATAGGTGTTGATAAGTCGGGTTTAAAAGGAAGATAAAATGCAGTCTGTTCGCATAGAAACTGTTGAAACATTCGTTGTGGCAATGCCATTGGTTGCGGTTTTTTCCAGCGGTGGAAAGTCAAAAAATGTCACCAAAGGCGTTGTCGTCAAGATCACCGCATCCGATGGATCATATGGTATTAGTAGTGTTGATCCATCGACGCGGGCGGTATTCCCCGATCGAGCCGAAGATATTGCCGCAACGGTTCGCGAAAAAATCACCCCTGCGGTTCTTGGCATGTCGCCAACAAATATCAACCGCCTGTCGGACATAATGGGCAGTTTGCAAGATATTCAAATTGGTGCCCGCGCCGCCGTTGAAATGGCCGCCATTGAATTGACCTGTCGCCGGTTGGGGATTTCGCTTTGTGATTTTCTTGGTGGTGCTGTGTCAGATCATGTTGCCTTTAATGGCTGGGTTGGCGAGTTGCCAGCAGAAGACGCCGCGCTTGATGCGGCGCGGTGGGCCAAGGCTGGATTTCAATCGCTGAAAATCAAAATCGGCGGTGATGTTGATGCTGATATTCAGCGCGTCCAAGCGGTTCGCGCCGCCGTTGGCAAGGCGGTGAATCTGCGCATGGATGCGAACGAACAATATAGCGTCCAAGATGCGATCCGGCTGTGTGATGCGATCAAAGATTGCGATATGCAGCTCTTCGAACAGCCAGTACCGCGCGATGATCTTGCCGGTTTGGCCGAAATCCGGCGTGTTGGCGGGATCAGTGTCATGGCTGATGAATCGATTAGCGATCATGCCAGCCTGTTAAAGGTNATNGAGGCTGATTGTGCCGATCTTGTCAAATTTGGTATTGCACAGGCAGGCGGTATCATGCCTGCTGTTCGGATGATGGCAACAGCCGAAGCCGCAGGTTTGAAAGTTGTTATGGGGCATGGTTTTGGTCTGGATATGAGTACGATGGCCGAGATCATGGTTGGCGCATCATCAAGCAATATTCTAACCGGCCTTGAATGTGTTGGCCCGCTAAAGGTGAAAGATACGGTTTCGCAAACCCGCCTTGATATCAGTTCGGGCAGTCTGAAAGTACCTGATGGTGCAGGGCTTGCGATGGATCTTGATATGGAAAAACTGGCCGAATATACGATTCAATAAGCAGGCTGGTTCGGCCTTGTCTTATCGCCATAAATAGATGCCCGCCCAGCAGTGACGCCGGTAAAGCCCCAGAATGTTGCTGTCAAAACGGCAAAGCAATCAAGGCTGTGTGATGCGCCCAAAATTATCACATAGTCATTTCTTCACGGCTATTTCTTCATGATTATTTTTTCATGGGAAGACCTGTGTCGGGGTCTAGCTTTGACTCAGGCTTTAGGTTTTCTTGGGTTTGTTCCCTCGAGATGCGGCCATTTTCCAGATAGTCACCGGCGGCGGCGCGCCGTCCAGCATCGTCCCAGATCTGATGCCATGCCCCAAGCGAATAGCCATGCCACGGCATTTGAACATTTAGTTGAGGTAAACCAAGCTCGTCCCAGATATCCNTGGCGCGTTCCATATATTCCTTGCCGGGCAAGGCCAATGGTGGCATTGGTGATTTCATTGTGGCATCAATCAGAACGCTTGAATCTTCTTCGCCATCATGTTCGCGTTTTGGACCATGACCCTGACCACGGTGAGGCAGAGTTTGCATATCTTCTGATGGATTGGTGCGATAGGACATTGCCCATAAAAGCGCATCGGCATTATCAACATCAATATCTTCATTCACGGCAATACAGATTTTGCTGCAATCGCCCTTGAAAAACGCCGCGCTGTAAAGCGCGCGCCATATTTCGGTTCGGGGCATATTGGCATCACAAGTGATAACGGTAACGCGAAGCAAGCCGGTCAATGGCTCGTGAAGCGACACTCTTTTGACACCTTTGATATTGTTCTCATCGCGAAGATGGCGCAGGAATAACGGCTCATAGGCGACGCGTTTGATGACGCTGGATTCGCTTGGTGCTACCTGACTGATATAAGATGGAACAATCGCTTTTTGACGGCGGGTAATCGCCGTAATGCGCATTGGCATATTATATTCTTCAAGCGCGATATGACCGTGTGACTCGCCAAATGGGCCTTCGGGTTCAACTCGCGTTGTGTCGATAAAGCCTTCAATCACAATTTCGGCCTCGGCAGGAACCACCAGATCAATGCTTTTGGTTTTGGTCACATTGATGGGCGCGCCGGCAAGACCGCCAGCAACGGTAAATTCATCAACGCCAAGCGGCAATTTTTGTGGCCCCATAAAGGCAACATAGGGCGGGCAGCCAAGAACAATCGCAACCGGCATTTCGGTAATGCCCATTTGCTGGCATTTTTGATAATGCTGATAACCACCAGCACCGCCAACCCGCGTTGCCATGCGAACCACCAGCCGGTCGGGTGCTTTCAAGGCACATCGGTAAGTGCCCATATTCTGCACGCCGGTTTCCGGATCTTTGGTGATGACATTGCCGGCGCTTAATGTTGGGGCGCTGTCAAATCCGGGGGTTGAAACTGGAATCGGAAGCGCGTCAAGCCCATGCCCGGGCTGGCTAAGGCTGGCACCATCTTCAATGATTTCATGGCAAGGCGCATTATCGACAAATTGCGGATCAATCGGGTTGGAAATGGCATTATCCCATTTGGCCTGAATGCCTTCGACCGAGCTGCCCATGCCAACGCTATAGATGCTGCGATTGGCTGCAAGCCCGCCAACCAGAACCGGCATATCAAATTTACGGCCTTTGCCATCGACGATATTGGTGAATAAAAAGGCCTTGCGGTCTTCTTCTTTCATCCCGCCAATAAACTGCCAGCGGACAAGCGCGTGCATTTCGCTGTCTTTGTCGATCTGACGGTCAACTTCAATCAACAGATTTTGGTTTTTCAGGGCGGCAATATGGTGATGAAGATCGTTATAGGGTGGCGTCTTTGTCATGTTGCTCTCCAAAGCAAATTAATTTGGCAGGTTTCCACCGGCTGTGCGATCACTTCGCAGCACCGCAAAATCAAGCGCGGTGGCAAGGCTGATGTCATCAAGCTGCCATAGGTTTTGTAAAAGGCTGTTTGTCAGATCGCTGCCAAGAACCGGGTTCGTTAGTTCGATAAATTTCGCGTCCAATTCGTCATCTGACAGGGGCAGATCAGGGTCGCCTTTTCGCGTTGGCTGGTAATGCGTCAATTGGCGGCCATCTTTTGTGGTGACGCTGACATGCGCCGCACGCCGCGCCGGAAATTCGGCATCAACTGCCGGATCAATGCCAAGATTAATCTGGCCAAGCATTGCCCGGATTGCCGGATCGGCCATGCGTTCGGCTTCAAAAGCCTCGATACGAACGCTGCCATAATGCGCGGCATGGGCAAGGACATATTGCATCGAAAATTTGCATTCTTGCGGTGTTTTGGGATCCACCCTGTCGGTGATTGAAACCGCTGGGCCATAGGTGGCGATGGCAATATTTGCAATGTCATTTGCAGTGATTTGCGCGTCCCGCATGATGAACAGCAATCCGTCAATGGCCGCAAAAGTATGCCCGCAACAGCCATGATTTTTAAAGGTGATGGCCTCGATATTATAAATCTCGCCAAGGCCGGAAGTGGCTTTGCGCCAATCAGCATTGCCGCTCATCGCAGCACCCATACCCGCAGGCCCTTCAAGAACATCAAGCGCACCAGTGACGCCTTTGCTGGCGGCGATGGCAGCCATAACGCCAGTTTCGGCAGCATGCGCGGCATGAAGCGGTTTGCTCATGCCATCCGACCGGAACGCCTGTTGCAGCCCAGCGGCAAGCGTTGCCGAGGTTGCCAGCGCATGCGCTGTTTGGTTACGGTTCAACCCCAAAAGCAGGCAGGCAGCCGCCGCCGCGCCAAAGGTGGCGATGGTGGCGGTTGTGTGCCAAAAGCGATAATGATCACGACCCATCGCGGCGCTGATGCGGCTGCTAACCTCATATCCGGCGATCACCGCACGCAGGAATGTTTCGCCCGACAAATCATGTTTTTGCGCAACAGCAAGCGCAGCGGCAATGGTTGCACAGCCCGGATGCAGCCCGCCATCACGGAAAATATCGTCAAATTCAGATGTATGGGCGCTAGCGCCATTCAAAAAGGCCGCGGTTTTGATCGTTGTATAATCACCTGTTGGGAACACAATTGATTGTTGGGGGTCGCCAGCCTCGATAAAGGCGGCGCGCAACATCGGGTTTGGCTCTTGAACCGATCCCGGATACATGGCGGCAAACCAGTCGATCACCGCGCGTTTGGCGTGATGAATCGTGCTTGGCGCGAATTGGCGCGTTTGTTCTTGAACAATATAATCGGCAATTTTTTCAATAAGAATCATATCAGCACCAAAGGAATCTGGCCGCGAGGGGAGATCATTGTTTCAATAGAATGGCCCTGCGGCAAGGTCAAAATGGGTCTCATTTAAATAAATCTGATCAATGACAAGGGCATTTTTTTACCTTAACCTATTTTCCAATATAGCTTTGAACTTAACTATGCCGATCCTCGATATGACGCCTGTAACGGCGCTAGATCCACGAAATCACGAAGGTAGCCCGCTGATGACAAATCCAGATTCGCTTATTCATGTAACCCATCTTGATCAGGTGGCAATTGTGACCCTAAACCGTGCCGAAAAGCGCAATGCCATCAATGACGCCATGCGCAATGCGCTGATTGATGCGCTGCAAGCGGTCAATGCCGATGATGCTGTTGGCGCTGTTGTTTTAACCGGTGCCGGAAGCAGTTTTTGCGCTGGTGGCGATATTGGCGGGATGCGCGAACGCTTAGAGGCACCACGCGGCAAGGTTGGGTTCAATGGCTGGAAGCGGCAAAAACAGACGCATCGGCTGATCTCAACAATCTATCATATGGACAAGCCGGTTATTGCGGCGGTGAATGGTGCAGCGTCCGGCCTTGGTTGTGATTTGGCGCTTGCTTGTGATTTCATCATGGCGGGGCCAGCGGCAAGCTTTTCAATGACCTATCTTCGGCGTGGTTTGATCCCTGATGGTGGCGGGCTGTATTTTCTGCCGCGCCGTGTTGGCACCACCCGCGCCAAAGAGTTGATCTTTAGCGCCCGCACGATTGCCGCCGATGAGGCTGAACAGATTGGTCTTACTGACCGTCTTGCCGATGCGGACGCCTTGCTTGACGATGCTTGCCAATGGGCCAAAAGCCTTTGTTTTGGTCCGGCAAGCGCGGTTGCTCTTTCAAAATCAATCTTGAACCGTTCGGTGGATTTGCCGCTTGAGACGGTGTTTGCGCTTGGTTCAGAAGCGCAATCAATATGCTATGCCAGTGATGAGCATCATGACGCAGTCACCGCCTTTCTTGATAAATCGAGCCGCTAGCATGAACAGTCTTATGGATGATGCGTTTAAAGGCCTGCTTGTTGTTGAATTTGCCCAAGGTGTGGCTGCGCCCTATTGCGGGCTGTTGCTAAGCCGCAATGGCGCTGATGTCATCAAGGTTGAACCGCAGGGCAATGGCGACTGGTGTCGCAGCCTTGGCCTTCGCAAGGGTGATTTTTCGGCTGAGTCGATTGTGTTGAATCGCGGCAAGAAAAGCCTTGCGCTTGATATGAAAAGCCCAGATGGCCGCGCCGCGGCGTTTAAATTGGCGGCAAAGGCGGATGTGATTATTGAAAATTACCGGCCGAATGTTACCAAACGTCTTGGCATTGATTATGCGGCAGTGGCTGCGGTGAATCCAAATGTGGTTTATGCGTCGGTAACCGGATTTGGCGCAACCGGTCCAAAAAGCCATATGCCAGCAACCGATACGGTGATGCAGGGCTATACCGGCTTGATGAATATTAACCGCGATGATAATGGTCTGCCGCGCCGGATCAATATGCTTGCCATTGATTATTCAACCGGGCTTTATCTTAGTCAGGCGGTTTTTGCTGCGCTTTACCGGCGCGCAACAACTGGCCGTGGAAGCCATGTTCAGACAAGCCTTCTGGAAAGCGCGATGGCCTTTCAAGAAGCACGACTTGTGGCTGAAAAATTTGAAGGCTCAGCGGTGCAGCCGGTTGGCGCTCCGGTTGGCACTTTTGCCACTGCCGATGGCTATCTAAGCTTGAATGCACGCCGTGATGCCCATTTCGCTGCCTTATGCGCGCATCTTGGCACAACCCAATGGTTGGATGATGACCGGTTTAATTCGGCCGAAAACCGCCTTATCAATGCAGGTGAGATGAACCGGCTTGTCGCGCCACATATCCAGCAAAAGCCAACAGCGCATTGGGTCAAAATCCTGTCTGAATCCGATATCCTAAATGCGCCGGTTCATGATTATAATGATTTATTTGACGATGCACAGATTGCCGAAACCGAAGCGATTGGATGGGTCGAGATTGATGAATTTGGGCACTTGCCCGCAGCACGGATTGCCGGATTGGCGCCCGCTTCGGCAAGTGATCACGCAGCAATGGTGCCGCCGCGGCTTGGCGAAGGGGGGCGTGATGGCCTTATCAAAGCTGGTTTTAGCCGTGATGAGATTAACCAGCTTGCCACCAGTGGCGCAGCAATTTTTAACGATGCAGAGGATCGCTAGATGGATTTCGAACTGACGCAGGATCAGCAAATTTTTTATGATTCAGTGAAACGATTTGCCGTCAATGAACTTGGCGACGGTGCGGTTGATCGGGCCAATAGCGATGGCTATTTATGGGATGTTGCGGCGCGGTTTGCCGAAATGGGGTTGCTTGGAATCACCATTCCTGAATCCAAGGGCGGTATTGGCGGAAGCCTAACTGATGCGGTGCTGGCAATTCAGGCGATTGCCGAGGTCTGTCCGCGAAGTGCCGATGTTGTGCAGGCCGGAAATTTTGGCGCAATCCGCACCTTTGCCGAATATGCAAACGCCGATCAGCTGGCGCGGTTTCTGCCTGATCTTCTGGCTGGCAGAGGGGTTATGTCGGTTGGCATGTCCGAACCTGATGCTGGCTCGTCAGTGACTGAATTGAAAACATCGGCAACGCCTGATGGTGATGATTTTCTGGTGAATGGAAGCAAAGTTTTCGGCACCAATAGTGGTGATGCCGAAGTGTTCTTGATCTATGTTCGCTTTGGCCCCGGAACCGAGGGCATTGGATCGGCGCTTATCGAAAAAGGCACTGCCGGTTTCGAGATTGGCCCGGGCTATCGTTATATGAATGGTGAATCATGGTCACCGCTTTATTTCGATAATTGCCGCATCCCCAAAGCCAATATTCTGCTTGGGTCAGGCGGATTTAAAAAACAGATTTCGGGATTCAATATTGAACGGCTTGGCAATGCGGCGCGCGCCGTAGCGGTGGGGCGCAAAGCCTTTAACGAGGCGCGTGACCACGCCAAAACGCGCCGCCAGTTCGGGCGCGATATTTGCGAATTTCAGGGGCTTCAATGGAAATTTGCCGAAATGCAAATGCGGCTTGAGGCAGCACAGCTATTGTTGATGCGGGCGGTAACGCGCGCTGATAATGACCTGCCATCGGCGCAGGATTCGGCACTGGCAAAACTGGCTTGTAATGATGCTGGTTTCTATGCGGCAAATGAGGCCTTGCAAATCATGGGTGCGCTTGGGTTTAGTGATGATAATATTGTTCAATATTGTATGCGCCGCACGCGCGGCTGGATGATCGCCGGTGGGTCAACTGAAATTCTGAAAAACCGGATTGCCGAAGGTATTTTTGACCGTCGCTTTTCACAGCGNCCGCCCAAACCGGCAAAAGATGGCGCATGATCATGGGCGATTTTGCACAGCCACTTATCGCGCCGCAATCGGTTGCATTGATTGGGGTATCGGGCGATGCCAAAAAACTATCAGCGCGGCCGCTGCAATTTTGCCAGCAACATGGCTTTGCCGGTAACATCTATATTGTAAATCCGCGCCGTGATGAGGTGCTTGGTCAAAAAGCCTATCGGTCGGTAACGGCCATTCCGGAAAAGGTAGATCACGCCTATATCCTTGTTGGCACAGATCTGGTCGAGGCGGCGCTTGATGATTGCATTGCGGCGGGGGTAAGGGTTGTTTCCATCCTTGCTGATGGATTTGCCGAGGCTGGCGATGCTGGCATGGCACGCCAAGCGCGGCTTGTTGCCAAGGCCAAGGCTGCCGATATGGTTCTTATCGGGCCAAATTCGATGGGTGTGGTGAACACGAATAACGGTTTTGTNTGCACCACCAATGCCGCCTTTAAAACCGANGAATTACCGCATGGGCGGCTTGGTGTTTTATCGCATAGCGGCAGTTTGATTGGCACGCTGATTTCACGCGGGCAAGAACGCAATATCGGGTTTGCCGCGCTGATCTCGCTTGGCAATGAGGCGCAATCTTGCGTTGGTTCGCTTGGCCTTGAATTGGTTGAAGATGATCAAATTGATGGCTTTGTGCTGTTTCTTGAAACCATGCGCAATCCGGAAATCTTTGCCGCTTTTGCCGCAACGGCCAAACGCCTTGGCAAACCGGTGGTGGCTTATATGTTGGGAAAATCCAGCGATGGTCAGGCTTTGTCAGTGTCGCATACTGGCGCAATGACTGGCGAAGCCGAGGCCGTTCGTGCCTTTCTGGCGCATCATAATATTGCCGAGGTCAGCCAGTTTGATGCGTTGTTTGAAGCGCCAGCATTGCTATTGAAAAAGCCGCAATTGAAATNCCGCCCGCGCCGCGCAACCATTGTCACCACAACCGGTGGCGGCGGTGCCATGCTTGTTGATCAGCTGAGTATCCGCGGGGTTAACCTTGCCGGATTAAGCCCCGCCTCAAAGATGTTTTTCAATGATCAGCAAATTCCGTGCGGCAGTGGCAAGCTTGTCGATGTAACGCTTGCCGGTGCGCAATATGACATCATGAAAAAAGCGATTACACAGCTCATCAATGATCCGGAAACAGGCATTGTGGTTGTAGCGATCGGGTCGTCAGCACAATTCAATCCAGAACTGGCGGTAAAGCCAATCATTGATGCGGCCAAGGAAAATCCGGCCGGCGCGCCGGTTATTGCCTTTCCGCTGCCAATTGCAAAACAATCAATGGCGATGCTTGAGGCGAATGGCATTCCTTGTTTTGGCAGTGTTGAAAGCTGTGCTGACAGTGTTGCCCTTTTGCTTGCTGCCGAATCCAGTGCATTGGATGATCAGCGCGATGATGCCATTGATTTGAAAGACGTCCAGCAGCAGCTTGATGCGGTGATGAAGGCAGCGGCGATTGGCGGTGATGGCGGCGTGCTGAATGAAGTTGACGGCAACCAGATTTTTGCCAGCCTTGGTTTGAAGGGGCCGCGCCAGCTATTTTTGCCATTGTCAGAAATCAAGGCGCAACCAGCATCTGCATCTGTTGCAAAAGCGGGGCTTGCCTATCCGCTTGTCGCCAAGCTTGTGTCGCCGGATCTGCCGCATAAATCTGATTATGGAGCCGTGGTTTTATCAATCGAAACCGGTGATGCGCTTGATGCGGCGGTGGCGCAAATGCGAAAAGCCATTAATAGCCATCTCCCTGCCGCCAACATTGAAGGCCTGTTGCTTCAAGAAATGGCATTCGGGCTTGGTGAGGCACTTGTCGGTTTGCGGCATGATAATCTTGTTGGGCCAATCATCACCGTTGGCGCAGGCGGCATTTTTGCTGAAATCTACAAAGATGTCAGCATTCGCCCTGCACCGGTTAGCCTTGCAACGGCGCGCAAAATGATTGACGAGGTCAAAGGGTTTGCCGCGCTTCGCGGTTATCGTGGCAAGGCAAAGGGTGATCTCGAGGCGCTTGCCAATCTGGTTGCCAATCTGTCCCAGCTTGCCAATCTTCGCCGCATTGCCGAAGCCGAAATCAATCCGGTGCTGGTGCAGGCTGATGGGGTTTTGATGCTTGATGCGCTGATCCGTATTCAACCGCAGCCAATGCTTGATAGCGCCGCATTATGATAGCGGACACCTTGCCATTATCGGGTATTCGGGTGCTTGATTTTGGCCATACGGTCATGGGGCCAACTGCGGGTTTGATCCTTGCCGATCTTGGTGCTGAGGTGATCCGGATCGAGCCTGTTACCGGTGATCCTACACGGCGGTTAAAAGGGTTTGGAACCGGATATTTTCCGTTTTTCAACCGCAATAAACAAAGCGTTGCGCTGAATTTAAAAGACCCGCGCGGCATTGCGATTGCCAAACGGCTTTTGGCCGAAAGCGATGTTCTGATTGAAAATTTTGGCCCGGGAACAATGGCGCGGCTTGGGCTTGATTATGCGCAGATTTGTGATGAATTTCCGCGCTTGATCTATTTGTCCTTAAAAGGGTTTTTGCCAGGTCATTATGAAAACCGCATTGCGCTAGATGAGGTTGTGCAGATGATGAGCGGCCTTGCCTATATGACCGGCCCGCCGGGCATGCCGTTGCGGGCAGGCGCGTCAATTGTCGATATTATGGGTGGTACTTTTGGTGTTGTTGCGGTGCAGGCCGCACTTCTTAAACGACAAGCAACCGGCAAGGGACAGCTTGTCAAATCAGCTTTGTTTGAAAGCGCGATGTTCCTGATGGGGCAGCATCTTGCCTATGCCGCGCAATCTGATGAACCGATCCCGCCAATGCCAGCCCGGGTTTCGGCGTGGGCGATTTATGACCAATTTGCCACGCGCGATGGGGCAAAGGTGTTTCTGGGCATCACCTCGGATCGGCATTGGCAGAGATTTTGTGATGCTTTTGGCCGTGATGATCTTGCCGCTGATGAAACGCTGGCAAATAATAACCAGCGCATTGATGCGCGAACGCGGCTTTTGCCAATCTTGAGCGATCTTGTCGCTGGTCTGGATTTGGCCGAAATATCGAAAAAAGCGATTGCGGCTGAATTGCCGTTTGCGCATATCGCCCATCCCGAAGCCTTGCTTGATGATCCGCATCTAAATGATGGCGGCTATCTTCTTGAAACAGCAATGCCCGATGGCGCCAAGGGTCGCTTGCCAAGCTTGCCAATCAGCCTTGATGGTCGCATTTCCACGCTTCGCAGTGACCCGCCAGATATCGGCGCAGATACACGGCCATGTCTTGCCAGCCTTGGTTTTTCACCAGCCGAAATTGACCAGCTTTTTGCTGATGGCATCATCGGTCTTTTTGATGAAAAGGCTGGCAGCATTGAACTATCTGATTCACCACAGAAAGGATCATCATCATGACAGATGTAGCAGATTGGTGGCAAACCGATATTATCGATATGGCACCCGGGCAAATTCGGCTTCGCGGCTTTGCGATTGAAGATTTGATCGGCAATATTGGGTTTGCCGAAATGGTTTGGCTGATGACGCGCGGCACAAGACCCGATGCGGCGCAGGCGGCCTTGTTTGAGGCGGCGCTTGTCTCGGCGGTTGATCATGGCCCGCAGGCACCATCGATTGCGGCGGCGCGGATGGCGGTTAGTTGCGGTTTGCCATTGAATAACGCAATGGCAACGGCAATCAATATGCTTGGCGATGTTCATGGCGGGGCTGGCGAACAGGCAATGCAGTTTTTCCATGCTGTCAAAAGCCATGCTGGCACAATGTCACGCGAGGCGGCCATTGATCTTGTGTTTCGCGAGAACAACCAGCTTGTCCCCGGTTTTGGTCACCGGTTCCACAAAAATGCCGATCCGCGATCGGTGCGGTTGATGAACTTGCTCGAGACAGCGGTTGCCGAAAAAGTCTGTACTGGCAGCTTTGCTGAAATCGCAATGGCGATCGAGGCCTATCTTTATCAGCAAAAAGGCAAAGCCATTCCGATGAATGTTGACGGTGTTACGGCCGTCATTTATGCCGAGCTGGGTTTTGAGCCAGCCTTGGCGCGCGGCCTGTTCTGCCTGTCACGTTCGGTTGGGGTGCTTGCGCATGCACATGAACAGGCGGGTCGCAAAGAGCGCAATAAAGGCCCGACACCGCCGCATTATCTTTGGACCTATGGTGGTGATAACCCAATCAAATAGACGTTGCAGATAGATAATCAGGATGACGCCCTGTCATCCAGAAAATAGCGAAGACTTTTGGCAATGAGATCTTGATCCTGATTGATGTCCATTGTCTTTTGCGCCTCGCGAAGACGAAGCCGATGCGCATATCCTGTTGGCAGATAGGAAAATGGGTCATCAACGCCAAGCGCCTCAGCCGCATGGGCTGGCCAATCGGCATTCCATAATAATTCGCGTGCCATGGCGATAATATCCGCATCCCCTGCCTGCAAGATATCTTCGGCCTGCTTGGCGGTTGTGATGCCGCCAACGGCAACAGTTTTGATCTTGGCTTCATGCCGGATACGGCCGGAAAAACTGGCCTGATATGCCGGAATCCTTGGCACCATCGGCATGTCACTTGATCCGGTCACGCCGCCAGATGATACATCGACAACATCAATATCAACCGCACGAAGCGCCTTTGCCAAGGCAATTGAATCGGACAATCGCCAACTGCCGCCCTTGCCATCAACGGCTGAAAGCCGGAAAAAAACCGGCTTATCTTGCGGCCATTCTTCGCGAACCGCCGCGCCAATTTCGATGGCAAAGCGCATACGGTTTTCCAGCGATCCACCATAGGCATCGTCACGCTGATTGGCCGATGAGGACAGGAATTGATGGATAAGATAGCCATGCGCGCCATGGATTTCGACAATGTCATAACCGGCGTCAATGCTTCGCTTTGTTGCCGTTCGAAATGCCTCGATAACCCGCTTGATATCATCATGATCCATTTCTTTTGGCGGAATGGGGCGGGGCGGGCTTATGGCCGCAGATGGCGTCATAATTTGCCATGGTGGCAAGCCATCTTTGGCATCTTCGGCGGTGAGTGGACGCCAATCTTCAATCGCGCCATGGCATGATCCCTTGCGACCCGAATGGCCAAGCTGGATTGCCGGAACCGCACCATGCTGTTTGATCATATCAGTCAAGCGGCGATAGGCGGCAATATGACTTTGATGATAAAGGCCAGCACAAGAATGGGTTTTGCGGCCATCGGGTTCGACTGCGGTTTCTTCACCAAACACAATGCCGCAGCCACCAATGGCAAGCCTGCCAAGATGCATCATATGCCAATCATTTGGGCCACCATCATCCGAGTGATATTGGCACATTGGCGATGCCATGATGCGGTTGCGGATTTCAAGCCCGCGCAATTTTGTTGGGGTGAAAAGCAAAGGGGTATTAGGTGAAGATTGCGCTGTCACGTTGATCGGCCTCGGTAAAAATGAATAAAGACATTGAAATGCGCAATGGACAAACCACGCATGCGATTGATCTATCTTTGCTGGTCAAACGACCCAACGCAACAGGATTATCAAAAAACCCTTGCCGCCCATCATGGCCGGATGATTTGGCACTGACGATCTTGATCAAACCTGTTTATGATCACGGGTAATATAATCGCGCCCAAGCTGATACAATGCCCAAATGGAGACAGTTTCATGACATCATCTTCCAAATTAGCCAATGCTCAGACCGCATTGATCGAGGTTCGTGATTCAAAGCTTCATGGGCTTGGTGTTTTTGCTTGTGTCGATCTGCCAAAAGGCAGCGTTATCGAACGCTGTTTCTATCTTGTGATTGATGATGATGATTTGCAGGAAATCAACCGGCTGAATGATTATCTATTCACAAGCCCCGATGGGAAAAGCGACTATCTTTGCGTTTTGGGCTGCGGGATGATTTATAATCATGGTGCGTCGCCAAATGCCGAATGGCAAATTGCCGATGATGATAATCGCTTTATCGAATTCACCGCACTTGCCGATATTAAAGCTGGTGATGAAATCCTGCATGATTATGGCAACGACTATTGGGATAGCCGCACCTAGCGATTATTGTTTCGGCATCTCATCAAGGCGAACCATCAAGCCTTGTTTGCCAGCAACAGCAGGATAGCGTTCCATCACCTTTGGATCATGTCCTGGAATGATATGATCGGGGCTCGGTGCAACCTTTTTCAGCCGGTCAAAGCTTTCCATCATCTCGCCAACATGAAAGGCAATGGTGAAGGGGCGATAATCCTGCATATGTTCGTAATAATGGCTGGCATCCGATGCCAGAACAACCCAGCCGCGTTTGGTGTGAACCGAAACAAATTGCAACCCTGCCGAATGGCCACCCGTTCGGTGCAGCCGCAGCCCTGACGATAAATCACCATCACCGTCATAAAAAGTGACCTTTTGCGCGTAATTAAGCCGAACAATACCGCAAACATCATCCAGTTCAAACGCATGTTGTAATTGCGGATAGCGCATATAGCGGCCAGTGGCAAATTGCAGCTCTTGTTCTTGAAGATGGAATTGTGCATTCGGAAACCGGTCAAAATTGCCCGAATGATCATAGTGAAGATGCGTCAGAACAACATCATCCACCGCATCGGCAGCGATACCGAAATCGGCCAAAGTCTGGATCGGGCATTGAATGAAATCGCGCTTGCGTTTGATCGCCATTTCGGCGGTAAAACCGGTATCAATCACCACAATATGATCATCTGACTTGGCCAGCCAAACAAAATAATCCATTGGCATGGGGCCATCATGCGGATCGCCGCCAATAAAATGTTCGCTTCGTACCGCATCGCGGGCGGCATAGCGAATAGCATAAAGCTCATAAATGGGAAGATCGGGTGAAGCTGGGTTTGACATAAAGGCCATCCGGTTGCCGTAATGAAAAAACAAAGATTAATGCGTTAACTATTAATGTGGTTTTCTTGCCAGCGATGGCAACAAAAAAATACAGATCTTGCCAAGGCGACGATAAATGCCAGCAACGCTATTTTTGCGCTTGTTTGATTTTGGATAGATTTTTACCAGCAGTGGCGTATTGTTTTTAGCATAGTGATGCGTAAGCCATGCTGGCGAGCCGCGATAATGCCAGCCCTTAATGATGGTAATAAGGAATGCGATAAGATGAGCCTTACCAGCGCACATTGGGGAACCTATCACGCCCATGTCAAGGATGGTCGTTTGACTGGCCTTAGCCATTTTGCCGAAGATTCTGACCCAAGCGAAATTGGCAAAGGCATTGTTGATGTGATTGACAATGAATCGCGTATCATGGGGCCGATAATTAGGAAAAGCTGGCTTGAGTCAGGGCCGGGAAGCCATCCCGAACGGCGCGGGATTGATCCATTTGTGCGGGTTAGCTGGGATCAGGCAAATCAGATTGTCGCTGCCGAGCTTGACCGTGTCATCGCCGCGCATGGGAATGAGGCGATTTATGCCGGATCATATGGCTGGGCAAGCGCTGGCCGGTTTCACCATGCGCCCGGGCAATTGCACCGGTTTTTAAATGCGCTTGGTGGCTATACCAAATCGGTCAATACCTACAGCTTTGCCGCTGCCGAGGTGATTGTGCCGCATGTGATCGGCCATTTCCGCAATTATATCTATAATCAGACAAGCTGGACATCGGTTCGTGATCATTGCCAGCTATTTGTTGCCTTTGGCGGGGTGNCGNTGAAAAACGGGCAGATTGGGCAAGGCGGCCTTGGCCGTCATATTCAAAAGGAATCGATACTAGAGGCGCATAAAAATGGCGTTGAATTTATCTCAGTCTCGCCGCTTCGTTCAGACATGATTGATGATGTCGATGCTGCGTGGCTGTCGATCCGCCCNAATAGTGATGCNGCGTTGATGATCGGGCTTTGNCATGTGCTGTTTNACGAAGGCTTGCATGACCGTGCCTTTCTTGATCGCTATTGTGTTGGTTTTGACCAATTTGCCGACTATCTAACCGGTGCCATTGACGGCATTGTCAAAGATGCTGCATGGGCTGGTGCCATCTGCGCAATGGATGCCGAGGCAATCAAAGCGCTTGCCCGCCGCATGGCAAAATCACGGACGATGCTGTCATTCAGCTGGTCATTGACGCGGCAGGCGCATGGCGAACAGCCTTTTTGGGCGGGGATTACGCTAGCGGCCATGCTTGGCCAGATTGGATTGCCCGGTGGTGGATTTGGGCTTGGCTATTCGGCGGTGAATACGGTTGGCAATCATATCCAGCGTTTGCCGGTTGCCGCGATGCCGCAAGGCAAAAATGATGTCAAAACCTTTATCCCTGTTGCCCGCATTGCCGATATGCTTCTTCATCCGGGTGATGAATTTGATTATGATGGCGGGCGCTATCGCTATCCCGATATCAAGATGATCTATTGGGCTGGTGGTAATCCGTTTCACCATCACCAAGATTTGACGCGGCTTTTGGCTGGCTGGCGCAAGCCGGACACAATCATTGCGCATGAATGGTGCTGGAACGCGCTTGCCAAACATGCCGATATTATTCTGCCTTGCACCACCTCGCTTGAGAGAACCGATATCGCCATGTCGCCAATGGATAATTATTTCGTGTCGATGCAGGCGGCGATTGCGCCGGTTGGTGATGCGCGTGATGATTATGAAATTTTCCGCGGCATTGCCGCCAAAATGGGTGCCGAAAACGCCTTTACCGAAGGCCGCTCTGCCGAAGATTGGCAACGCTGGCTTTATGATGTCACCAAACAGGCATCAGCCGAGCAAGGCCATGAATTGCCAAGCTATGATGCGTTTCGCAAAGATGGCTGGTTTAAATTACCACCGCCGGCAACAGCGCATGTCATGTTTGCTGATTTCCGCGCCGATCCGGTGGCCAATCCATTGGCAACGCCAAGCGGCAAGATTGAGATTTTTTCACAAACTATTGCCGGTTTTGATTATGACGATTGCGCGCCGCATCCATGCTGGTTTGCACCGCCTGAATGGCTTGGCAGCCCTGATCGTGGCTCGCGGCTACATCTTCTTGGAAACCAGCCAACCGCGCGACTTCATTCGCAGCTTGATCATGGCAGCATAAGCCGTGACGCGAAAATTGCCGGCCATGAGCCGGTCAAGATCAACCGCCAAGATGCCGCCGAACGCGCCATTGAAAATGGCGATATTGTGCGGCTTTATAATGATCGTGGGTCATGTCTTTGCGGGGCGATTGTCAGTGATGAGGTGATGCAGGGCGTGCTGATCGTCAGTACCGGCGCATGGTTTGACCCCGATCCGTCAGGCGCGTCCGGCCTTAGCTGTCATCATGGAAATCCCAATGTTTTAACGCCGGATCTTGGCACATCAAAATTGGCGCAGGGGCCAGCCGCCCATTCCTGTCTTGTCGAGGTGGAAAAATGGAACGGTGGTGCGGTTGCGATGACAGCGCATAAGCCGCCCCTGATTGAAGATGGTCGCCGCCAAGATTCAAAGGCAACATCATGAGCTGGCAGGTTTGGCGTGATCACGGCATGGAATCGCAATTCAATCCGCGCGTTGCTGTTGGCGATGCGGCTGCGGTTTGTCTTGCGGCATGGGCTGATCAATCGGCAATTCGCAAAGCTGAATTAACCGGTCGTTTTGATCTTGCCTATGGGCCACATCATCTGATGAATTATGATTTTCATCCGGGGCATAAAGACCGGCCAATCATCATCAATTTTCATGGCGGCTATTGGCGGGCGCTTGATAAGGCCGATATGAATCATCACATGGCCGATCTGGCAAAAAGTGGATTTGGGCTAGTCAATATGAATTACCCGCTTTGCCCCGAGGTAAGCATGACCCAGATGATGACGCATCTTGGCACTGGCATTGACGAGGTGATGAAAATGCTTGATGCAGGCGGCCATCATCAGCCGATCATCATGTTTGGTCATTCGGCCGGTGCGCATATTGCGCTTCATTTGTCGCATCACCCAAAATTAGCGAACCGGCTTGCGGGGATTGCTGCGCTATCGGGCATTTATGAAACCGAATTGGTGCGGGAACTGGCGGTTAATGAAGATGTGCGTCTTAGCAAAGACGAGGCGCATAAATGGAATTGTTTAACCCATATGCCGGCGGTTGGGCCTGCCTATTATATTGCGGTTGGCGGTGCCGAGCCATCTGGCTGGATTGACCAATCATGGATCATGGCAGAGGCGCTTTGCCAGCGTGGTGACAGCGTCCAGTTTCATGGCTGCGGTGGCCTGCATCATTTCAATCTTGTTGATTGTTTATGCGATGCTAATCACCATGATGGTGCGCAGCTTCATGACTGGATGAAATCCTTGTCGCGCTAATCGCAATCAGCCNTTTTTGGCGATATAATCTGACAGGATATCTTCGCCAAGACCGGCCACCAATTTGGCCTGACCACCAACCGAAGCAGCATTATCCGCCGACGCATTGCCATCAAGGTGACGTTTTAGAACGCCTTGTAAGATGGCGGCAAAACGGAAACATTGAAAGGCAATGAGCGCGTCCCAATTTGCCGGACGTTCAAGGCCGGTTTTGGCGCAAAAGGCGGTAACCAGCGCGGCTTCATCCGGAATGCCAAGACTGGCTCGATCAATGCCGCCAAGCCCGCCAATTGGCCATTTAGCATCCATGCGAAGCATCGCACACCAATAGCTAAGATCAATGAAGGCCGGCCCAAGGGTGCTTAATTCCCAATCGATCAAGGCTGCGATTTTGACCTGATCGCGGATCAACAGATTATCCAGTCGGAAATCGCCATGGATGACGCAAAAGCCGGGAATTTCTAAATCAAGGCAATTTGGCAGTTCGGCAAGCAGAAATTCCATCGCGGCAATCGGCTCGGTTTCACTGGCGCGATATTGGCGCGTCCATGTGCCAAGCTGGCGGTCAATATAGCCTGATGGTTTACCAAAGCCCTCAAGCCCAAGCGCAATCGGATCAAGCTGTGCCAAAGCGGCAAGAACGTCAATTTTAGCATGAAACAGGGCGTGCCGATCAGCGCCAGCATAGCCTGCCAAAGCAGGATCAAATAGGGTCTCGCCTTCAACTTCCCGCATGATGAAAAACTTCATGCCAATAACATCTGGATCATCGCAAGCGGCAATCATCCCCGGAACCGGTACCGCCGTTTTACCCAATGCTTTCATGACGCGAAATTCGCGATCAACCGCATGCGCTGATTTCAACAACAAGCCAGCTGGCTGCGTGCGAAGAACAAACCGGCCATCCTGTTTGCCAAGATTGGTTTGTAGGCGGTATGTCGGGTTTGACTGGCCACTTGAAAATTTGTCCAAATTGATCGGTGCGCCAATTTGCGGGGCGGCGGTTTGCAGCCATTCTGTCAGTGATGACAAAAGTGATTCTTCACGCGCTTTGTCGGGGCCGTCAGGAAAATTTGTCATCACATAGCTCTGATTTAACAATGATCGGGTGAAATTGCGATTTGCAAGGTCAACAAAGGGGCAGATGGCAAGATTGTTTTGACCATCTTGGCTCAGCTAGCGTAAGTTTACTAGGCTGTTTCAAGTGATGAAACGAAAAAGACGCTAACGTGCATGATTGCTATGACTGCCATCCATTTTAACTCAACTTCAGGTCACGTCATGATAAATTTTGGTTTTGGAGAAAGTACATGACCGGAAAACTTCATGGAAAGACGATTGTGGTCACGGGCGCCGCGCGCGGCCTTGGCGCCCTGTTTTGTCACGCCATTGCCGATGCTGGCGGAACCATTCTTGCGCTTGGCCGTGATGAGGCGGCATTGGCGGCGATGATTGCCGGTTTGTCGGGCACCGGCCATGATCTGGTTCTGGCCGATGTGGCCAAGGCTGATGCGGTTAGAGATGGGCTTGCCAGCCGCCAGTTTGATGGGCTTGTGAATAATGCCGGCATCGCGGTGACTGCTGCATTACATGCCAGTACCGAAGATGATGTAAGACGCGTCATTGATACGAATTTTCTTGGCAGCCTATGGACATTGCAGGCGGCGGTTCCGGTGCTAAAGGCCGCTGGTGGCGGGGTTATTGTGAATATCGCATCAGTGCTAGGCCATCGCCCATTGCCGCATACCGGAATTTATGCAGCCAGCAAAGCGGCAATCATGCAGATGACACGTTCGGCAGCGATTGAGCTTGCGCGCGACCATATTCGGGTGAATGCGCTGGCACCTGGTTATGTGATGACCGATCTAAACCGTGATTTTCTCGCAAGCGATGCTGGCATAAAGCTGCAAAAACGGACCGCGCTTCACCGTTTTGCCAGCCCTGCTGAACTGATGCCAGCTTTGTTATTTCTGCTGGACCCAGCCAACAGCTATATGACGGGTGAAACCCTGACCATTGATGGCGGCATGAGTGCCAGCCTCTAAAAAAGATAGGACACCGAAAAGAGATCCTGAAAAGAGATTCTGAAAAGAGAAAAAGTCCCAAACAAAAGGGCTTAGACAAATGACCGCTTTGAAAAGAATAGGATTGCCAAAATATGGATTTTTCAATTGATGCCGCATTACAGGCCGATCACGATCGGTTGCGCGCCTTTGTCCGCGATGAAATCGTTCCGCTTGAAGCTGATCGGAAGAATTACGATTCCTACGGCAATATTGATATGGCGGTATTGCAAACGCTTCGTGCCAAGGTCAAGGCGGCTGGTTTATGGGCGCCGCAAATCCCGCGTGAACAGGGTGGGCTTGGTTATGGGCCAACCGGCATGGCAGTGTTGTATGAGGCCATGAATTATTCGATCTTCGGGCCGGTCGCGTTCAATTGTGCAGCACCGGATGATGGCAATATGTATATTTTGAATAAAGTTGCCACCCAAGCGCAAAAAGATCGCTGGCTGACACCAATTATCAATGGCGATGTGCGTTCATCTTTTGCCATGACCGAGCCCGCGCCCGGTGGCGGTTCCGACCCAAGCATGATCCAAACAACGGCAAAGCGGGTGAATGGCAAATGGGTCATTAATGGCCGTAAATGGTATATTACCGGTGCTGGCGAGGCGGCGCATTTTATTTTGATGGCCAAAACAGGTGATGGTGCGCGTGATGGGCTAACCGCCTTTTTGTTTCACCGTGATGACCCGGGCTGGCGCATCGAAAGACGGATTGGCATCATGGGGCCAGAAGAACATGGCGGCCATTGTGAATTGGTCTTTGATGACATGGAACTTGATGACGACCGTGTGCTGATGGGCGAGGGCAAAGGCCTGAAGGTAACGCAAATCCGGCTTGGGCTTGCGCGGTTAACGCATTGCATGCGCTGGCTTGGGCTGGCCAAACGTGCGGTTGATATTGCGGCTGATTATGCGGCGCACCGCACTGGTTTTGGCATCAAGCTGATTGACCGTGAGTCGATTCAGATGAAGCTTGGNCAGGCAGCGATGGATATCGAGATTGGCCGTGTCATGGTGATGCGCGCGGCATGGCGAATTGAACAGGCATCAAAGGCACGCCAAGATATTTCGATTGCGAAAATCCATGTGTCGCAATTATTGAATCGGGTCACAAGCGACGCTATTCAAATTTGTGGCGCGCGCGGTTATTCAACCGATACGGTTTTGGAATGGATCTATCGCTATGGGCGTCAGGCATTGCTTGTTGATGGCGCAACTGAAGTGCATCAGATGGTTATTAGCCGGTTTTTACAACAAACAGATCATGATTTCTGGGGCTGGGGTGTTGGCCATGATTAATCTGAATCAAGAGGGGGTTTAAGCTATGTCTGATATGTCATCTGGATCACCATTCGCCGAACTGGATATGCAAGGGGCTGATATGCAGCCGCTGTCACCAGTGCATTTTATTAACCGTGTTGCCTATGTTTTTGCGACAAAAACGGCCATTGCCTATGGTGCGCGGCGGATAAGCTATGGTGAATTTGGCAAGCGTTGCAAACAGCTTGCCGCGGCAATTATCGGTTCTGGCATTGCGCCACAAACCACGGTTTCGGTCTTATGTCCGAATGTGCCGGAAATGCTGGAATTGCATTTTGCCGTGCCGATGACAGGCGCGGTTCTGAACACAATCAATACACGGCTAGATGCCAAGACAATTGCAACCATTCTTGATCATGGCGAAAGCCAGATGCTGTTTGTTGATCGCGAATATGCCGATGTTGCCGAGGCGGCGCTGGCCATCTGTGATCGCAAAATCAGGGTGGTTTGCATCGATGATCCGGCTATCGACCTTGGCCGGATGATTGGCGATGTTGATTATGAAAGTTTTCTTGCTGGCGGGCTGGCAGAAACACCCCTGTTTGATTTGCAAGATGAAACCATGCCGATTTCGCTTAGCTACACGTCAGGAACAACCGGCAATCCGAAAGGTGTTGTCTATTCGCATCGCGGGGCAGCATTGAATGCGCTTGGCAATGTTTTGGCGATGGGGCTTAGCACCAGCAGCACCTATCTTTGGACTTTGCCGTTGTTTCACTGCAATGGCTGGACGCACCCATGGGCGGTAACGGCGGTAGGTGGAACGCATGTTTGTTTGCGGGCGATTGATCCGGCCGAAGTGTTTCGGTTAATCGATGCGGAAAATGTAACGCATATGGCGGCCGCACCAATTGTGCTATCGATGTTGATCCATGCACCCGATGAGGCCAAGCCAAAGACCGCCAAAACAATTCCGGTTCAAATTGCCACGGGCGGCGCGGCGCCCCCAAGCAAGGTGATTGATGATATGGAAACGATGGGTTTCAAAATCACCCATCTTTATGGCTTAACCGAATCATATGGCCCGTCTTTGATTTGTGAAATGCAGGCCGAATGGGAAGAATTGCCACTTGCCGAACGGGCGCAGAAAATGGCGCGTCAAGGCGTGCCGCATGTTCTGGCAGGCGATTATCGGGTGGTCGACCCGCAAACAAAGGCACCCGTTCCCGCTGATGGCAAAACCATTGGCGAGATCATGCTTCGCGGCAATACGATTATGAAGGGCTATCTTAAAAACCCTGAAGATACCGCAAAAGCATCGTCTGGCGGTTGGTTTCATAGCGGTGATCTTGCGGTAATGCATCCCGATGGCTATGCCGAGGTCAAGGATCGATCGAAAGATATCATCATTTCGGGCGGTGAAAATATTTCCAGCCTTGAGGTGGAAGAAGCGCTGTACCAGCATCCCGATATTATGGAAGCTGCGGTGGTTGCCCGCCCTGATGACAAATGGGGCGAGACGCCATGCGCTTTCATCACGTTAAAGCCGAATGTGGATCAACCTGATATTGATGATTTGCGCGCTTTTTGCCGCGAGCATCTGGCAAGCTATAAATTACCAAGCCATTTTGTGTTTTCGGTCTTGCCAAAAACCCAGACAGGCAAGATTCAGAAAACCGTGCTTCGCGAACAGGCGAAAACGGTCACATAAATCATCCGGCGTCACGCTGGAATCATCACGGCGGAAAAGCGTGAGCCACAAAATCATGTGGCATCACGCTGGTGATTGCGGTTTGGCTCTGATCTGTTCCTATTTTGGAATATAGCGTTCGCCAATTGCGGGTTTATTCACGCCAAGGCCGGGGATTTCCCAAACACCTGCCCCGGGCGGGTTTAGATCGCCGCTGATATTGGCATCGATCAAATAGGGGCGATTGCTTTTGATCCCTGCCAAAATGGCGTCGCCAAGATCGCCAGCACGGTCAATGCTGACCCCTTCAACACCGGCTGATCTGGCCATTGCAGCAAAATCGGGATTATAGGGAAGGCCAGAGTCGGGGTGATGAAAATCGGTTGCCAGTTCGCGGTTATCAAGATAGCCCCGTTGCAGGCCGCGGATCGAGCCATAGGCGTAATTGTTCCAAACCACCCAGACAACCGGAATATTATATTCAACCGCTGTTCCCAGAACATTGGCATGCATAAAGAACGCGCCGTCACCGCAAACCGAAACACAAGGCCGGTCAGGTGCGGCCAGTTTGGCACCCATTACCCCAGCAACACCAAATCCCATTGGGCCAAATCCCATTGATCCGATCAATGAATCAGGTCGGGTCGGGTTGCAAAATTGCAGTAACCAATTGTGATGCACGCCGATATCACTCACCAGAATGGCATCTTCGGGAAGCGCTTTGTCAATTTCAACCGCCGCCCGCTGTGGGTTAATGGGGCTGCTGTCATCACTGTAGCCAGGTGCTGTAAAGGCGTTCCATTCAGCGCGATAGCCATCAATTGCTGCCAGCCATTTCCGGCTTGCTGCCGTTGGCTCGCCACTATGCCCTCGGCGGTCAAGCTCGGCTAATATTTGCCGGAGAAAGGTACGCACATCAGCCATCAGGCCAAGCGCAACCGGATAATTCCGCCCAATTTCTTCAGGATCAATATCAACATGGATCAATCTTGTTGGCGGGATGGTAAAAGAATAGCCAGGAATCCAAGAGCTGGAGGTGCGGTCATCAAATCTGACCCCAAGCGCCAGCAAAACATCGGCTTGCCGACAAGCGTGGTTTGATTGGTAAGTGCCGCCACGCTGCACCAGCCCAAGGGATAGCGGATGCTGAACCGGAATGGCACCAAGCCCGCTTGCCGATGATGCAACCGGAATTTGCAGCCGTTCCGCCAGTGCCAGCAATTCATCTGCGGCGCCGCCATAGCGAACACCCTGCCCAACAACAATCACCGGCTTTTCGGCAGATAGAAGCATATCAACGGCCTTGACCACACCATCAGGATCGGCACCGCAACGCGACGAAATATTGGCTGACCATGCCGCTGGATCAGGGGTTTCACTCGCTGCGGCTTCTTTGAAAATATCAAAAGGAACATCAAGAACAACCGGACCCGGGCGTCCAGTTGTCATGGTTTTCCATGCCTGACGCATCATCAGCGGAACCTGTTCACCACGGGTGGGCTGGTAAACGCGTTTGCAATAGGCCTGTACTGTCGAACGGAAATCAGCCTGATAATGGCGATAGGTTTCTTGAAACGCGCCGCGATTAAACTGGCTTGTTGGCACATTGCCGGTAATCGCCAGAAACGGAACCGAATCAAAAAAGGCATTGCCAAGGCTGATCGGCAGATTGGCCGATCCCGGACCACATGATGTGAAGGTCGCGGTTGGCTGGCCTGATACCCGATAATAGACATCGGCCATAAAACCAGCGACGCTTTCATGGTGAACCGAGATTGTGCCAATATCATCTTGGCGTTCATGCATTGCATCAATCAGACCGATATTGCCATGGCCGCATAGGCCAAAGACATAGGGCACTTTTTCCTTGATCAGATAATCAATTATAACTTGTCCACCATTTAACTTATTTGTATCTGACAAATGCTTGGCTCCCCTTTGGTTTTAACCTTTGCGGCGATCAATATATGCTGAATGTTCATCACGGAATCATGGCACAAGGTTTGGTGGCATCCAACAAAAATGGCTGCTTTCAGATTGATTTTGGGACTTTGGTTTGTTGGGGTTTTCGGGGGTTTTCCGGATCTTTCAGGGGTTTTCCAAGATTTTCCGAATTATGGCGCAGTTATCTTTGTGTAGAAAATTACTCATCACCCATGATGCGGTTAAAGCTTGAGACAAGGTCATTAAACCGGACGCCAACAATGGTGATGTGTTTCTTCATGGTTTCCATAGCACGGTCGGCATCGCCATCACGCAGTGCCGCCAGAATGATATCATGTTCGGCCATTGATTCCTCCATCCGGCCACGCACCCGTAATTGCAGGCGGCGAAAAGGGCGAAGGCGATCATGAAGGCGGCGCGCTTCACTGGCCAGAAAGCTATTGCCAGACATTTGATAAATGCGGCCATGAAGGCGGGCATTGACCTCGTAATATTTCTTGGTGTCATCAGCCGCAACCGCCGCGCGGCAGGTTTCATTATCCTTTTCCAGCGCATCAATATCTTCGGCGGTGGCGCGGCGTGCGGCAAGCCGGATGGCCATACATTCAACTCGGCCATCACTTCAAACATTTCAACAAGCTGGCTAAGGCTTGGCGCGCGAACAAAAGTGCCACGGCGCGGCAGATGTTCGGCAAGGCCGGATTCGGCTAGCCGTTGCAGCGCTTCACGAACCGGTGTTCGCGATACGCCGTAAAAGCCGGATAATTCAGTTTCATCAAGGCGTTTACCATTGCCAAGCTCGCCTTCGACAATACGCTGTTCAAGCGAGTCTCTGATTTTTGCTGATGGTAATCTATCCATCTATTCTAAATCCTGACGATTAATTATCCTTTGTTATCATTATCCGTCGCTTTCATCCATTCGTCTAGGATAATCGCGACATGTTTTGCTTCGCGTGCGGTGCCATCCTTGATTTGACAGCGGCATGATGTGCCATCGGCAATAATGACCGTATCAGCGTCGGCATCGCGAATTTTGGGAAGAAGCGTGGCATTTGCCATTTTCATCGATACGTCAAATGTGTCGGCACCATAGCCAAATGCCCCGGCCATACCGCAACAGCTTGTTTCGATTTTTTCGACGGCCATGCCGTCAATCCATGACAGCACCTCTTCGATCGGGCGCACAGCGTCAAATGCCTTTTGGTGGCAATGGCCATGAAGAAGAGCTTTGGCATTTCCGCTTTTCAAGGGCAATTTCGGTTTATCGCGTGCCAGCAATTCTTCAAACGTTAATGTTGCATCGGCAACGGCAAAGGCATCTTTGCTGTTCAACAAGGCCGGAATTTCATCACGAAGCGCCAAGGTGCATGATGGTTCCAATCCAACAATCGGGATATCAAGCTTGGCAAAGGGTGCCATGGCGTTAACCAGCCGGTTGGCTTCATGGCGGGCGCGGTCAATCATGCCTGTGGATAGAAAGGTACGGCCACAACAAAGTGGCTGTTTAGATCCATCGGGCATGGGGGTAAAGACATCATATCCAGCCGCCTGCAAAACCCGAACCGCCGCGCGGATATTTTCCGGCTCGAAATAGCGGTTAAAGCTATCAATGAAAAGCAATACTGGCGGTTTGACGGTCGCTGATGATGATTTATCGGCAGGGCTGTTTGGCAATTCATGATTGCGGAACCAGCGCCTTTGCCAGCGCGGCAATGGACGGCGGGCGCTAAAGCCGGTTATTTTTTCGCTTAGCCAAGCCAGCCCCGGGACAATGTCACGCAATCTTATCAGTGGCGCAATCGCTGCCGCATAAGGAGCATAATCGGGAAGATGGGCAACAAGCCGGTCGTGAAGTGACAGGCCTTTTGCCTCGGTGCGAAGCGCGGTCACTTCAACTTTCATCCGCGCCATATCGACACCGGTTGGGCATTCGCGTTTACAGGCTTTGCAAGACACGCAAAGCTTCATTGTGTCTGCCATATCGTCACTGGCCAATGCCGCTGGACCAAGCTGGCCCGATAGGGCAAGGCGAAGGCTATTTGCACGTCCTCTTGTTGAGTCGCGCTCATCGCGTGTTGCGCGGAAAGATGGGCACATCACCCCACCATCCAATTTGCGGCACGCCCCGTTGTTATTGCACATTTCAACCGCGCCTTGCAGCCCGCCAGCCTTGCCAGGCCATGCGTCCCAATTTAATCGGGTTGGGAAATCATCAATTTTATATCCGGGTGAAAACCGGAAAAGCGAACGATCATCCATTTTTGGTGCATTGGTGATTTTGCCCGGATTGAAAATATCCTGCGGGTCAAACATCTGTTTTACCTGCCGGAATAGGGTGGCCATTTTGGTGCCAAACATCACTTCGTTAAATTCGGAACGGGCAATGCCATCACCATGTTCGCCCGAATGCGAGCCGCCATATTCCTTGACCAGTTTGAAGGCATCTTCGGCAATGCCCCGCATGGCGGCAACATCATCGGCATTTTTCATATCCAATACAGGGCGAACATGAAGACAGCCAACCGATGCATGCGCATACCATGTGCCGGTTGTGTTATATTTGGTAAAGATCCGCGTCAGCTTGTCAGTATATTCGGCTAAATCGGGAAGCGCGACAGCGCAATCTTCGACAAAAGATACAGGTTTGGCGGCGGTTTTCATCGACATCATGATATTCAGGCCGGATTTGCGCATTTCGCTAATGCGCGCCTGATCGCTATCTTCGGTTAAAATAACCGTGCCGCCAGTAAAGGCTGCGGGCTTGTCCCAGCCAAAGCCGAGATCAGCCATCATTGTTTCCAGTGCGGCAAGACGGCGGGTGTTTTCGGCCGGGTCTTCCTCGGCAAATTCAACCACCAAAATGGCGGCCGGTTCGCCTTTGATATAGGCTTCGACAGTTGGCCGGAAAATGGAAATNGACCGCGCCAGATCAAGCATGGTGCTGTCAATCAATTCTACCGCAACCGGATCAAGCGTCACAAGATGCTGGGCGGCATCCATGGCTTTGTAAAAAGTGGGAAAATGGCACAGCCCCATCACCTTGCGGGCGGGAAGGGGTGATAATTTCAACGTGATCGCGGTTGAATAGGCAAGCGTGCCTTCCGACCCAACCAGAAGATGCGCAAGATTTATGCCGTCACCGGCTTTGCCATCGGGGCGAAGTGACATTGCATCGGGAATAAGCGAATCGATATTATAGCCGCCAACACGGCGAAGCACCTTTGGAAAGCTGGATAGAATTTCATCGCCATGTGTCTCACCAAGCGCCAAAAGGTCAGGCAGTATTTCGCCAAGCCGTCCGGTGGGCTTTGCCGCAGCTGGATCATAAGCACCAAATGATGCATGGGTGCCATCGGCAAGAATGGCGTCAATCGCCAGAACATTATCGCGCATGATGCCATAGCGGATGGATCGGCCACCACAGCTGTTATTGGCGGTCATGCCGCCAATGGTTGCCCGACTAGAGGTGGAAACATCTACCGGAAACCACAGCCCATGCGGCTTTAACTGACGGTTCAATTCGTCAAGGACGATCCCGGGCTCGACAATGCAGCGCCGGTTTTCAACATCCAGTTCCAGAATTGAATTGAGGTATTTTGTGTTATCGAGAACCACCGCGTGATTGACCGTCTGGCCACATTGCGACGTACCGCCACCACGCGGCAATAGCGCCATGCCCTGTTCACGGCAAAAGGCAATGGTGGCTTCGACATCGGCGATTGTTTTTGGAACAACAACAGCATGCGGCATCATTTGATAAATCGACGCATCGGTCGCATAGCGACCGCGCGTAAAGCCATCATCAAACAATTCACCAGAAATAGATCGCCGTAAGCGATCGAACCCGGTGACGGTACTGCCGTCAGCCATTTTTTGCTCCGAATTTTAGTATACAATTTTGTTGTATTGTTATACAAAATACATGTAACATTCAACCTNATTGATGGTCACAAAAACACTATCAATGAAAAATANATACCGCGCATCTGATCGGAGACCAATTCAATGCCTACACCCTATGCCGCTGGCCGTCATTTCCTTCAAATTCCCGGCCCAACAAATGTGCCCGATAGGGTGCTGCGTGCGATGGACTATCCGACCATTGACCATCGCGGCCCGCAATTTGCCGAAATCGGGGCAAAATGCTTGGCGGGTATGAAAACGATTTTCAAGACCGACAGCCATGCTGTGATTTATCCTGCATCAGGCACAGGCGCATGGGAATCGGCCTTGGTGAATACCTTGCAAGAGGGTGATCTGGTGCTGATGGTTGAAACGGGGCATTTCGCCTCGCTTTGGCATAAAATGGCGTCCCGCTTGGGGCTTGAAACCGAATTTCTGGCCACCGATTGGCGCCGCGGTGTTGACCCACAACAGGTTGAAGACCGGCTTCGCGCTGATACGGAAAACAAGATTAAGGCGGTTTGTATCGTTCATAACGAAACCTCGACCGGATCAACATCGCGCGTTAATGAAGTGCGTTTGGCGATGGATAATGCCGGTCATGATGCGCTGTTGCTTGCTGACACGATCTCGTCACTTGCCTCGATTGATTTTCGGCATGATGAATGGGGCGTCGATGTCACCGTTGCGGGTTCGCAAAAAGGCCTGATGCTGCCACCCGGTCTTTCGTTTAACGCAGTGTCGGAAAAGGCGCTAGCCGTTGCCAGCAAAGGCGGCATGCGCCGCAGCTATTGGGATTGGGAAGAACAGATTGCGGCAAATAAGGATGGCGCGTTCCCGTTCACCCCAGCAACCAACCTTCTTTACGGCTTGGCCGAAGCGATTGATATGTTGCATGAAGAAGGGCTGGATAATGTGTTTAAACGGCATGATCGGCACGCCGCTGCAACGCGCAAGGCTGTGCAGGCATGGGGTCTTGAGGTTCTGTGTCAGGAGCCAAAGGATTATTCGAGCGCCTTGACCGCGGTTTTGCTGCCAGACGGGCATAATGCCGATGCTTTCCGCGCTGGCGTATTGCAGAATTTCAACATGTCACTTGGCAATGGTTTGGCCAAGCTTGCTGGCAAGGTGTTCCGGATTGGACATTTGGGTGACTTTAATGATCTCATGCTTCTTGGCACATTAAGTGGTGTCGAGATGGGTTTGTCACTTGCCAATATTCCGCATCAAAAAGGTGGTGTTGACGCCGCCATGAATATGCTGAAAGGCGATTAAAAGGCTCACATCAGTTTTGCCATCCCCAAAGCTGGTGCCAAACATTAATGGGATGAAATGGGAGAGAAACATGAAATCTATCGTAAAAACGCTTCTGGTGACGGCTGTAACTGCGGTTATGGCAACGTCAGCCAATGCGGCAGATCTGGTGCTGAAATTTGGCCATGTTGGCAAGCCTGGTTCGTTGTTTGATATGTCAGCAAATGAATTTGCGCGGATCGCCAATGCAAAGCTGGCTGGCAAAGCCGAAGTGCAGGTCTTTGGATCAAGCCAGCTTGGTAAAGACAAAGAATTGCTGCAAAAGCTAAAGCTTGGACAGATTGATTTTTCATTGCCATCATCAGTGATGTCATCGGTATCGGACGAATTTGGTGTTTTCGAAATGCCCTATATCATCCAGAGCCGCGACCATATGAAAAAGGTACAGGCAGCATTAGGTGATACATTCCAGGATGCGGCTGGTGCCAAGGGCTATCACATTTTGTCATATTGGGAAAATGGCTTCCGCCACATCACCAATAACACCCGCGCCATCAATGTGCCAACCGATCTGCAAGGCGTCAAGCTGCGCACACCAAAGGGCGCTTGGCGGGTCAAGATGTTCAAACTTTATGGTGCGAACCCAACACCAATGTCATTTTCTGAGGTCTTTACCGCCCTTCAAACAGGCGTAATCGATGGTCAGGAAAACCCATATGCACAGATTGCATCAGCAAAATTCCAAGAAGTGCAGAAATATCTGTCAATCACTGGCCATGTTTACACGCCTGCTTATGTCCTGACCTCAAAGAGTGGTTTTGGTAAATTGCCAGCCGATGTTCAGGCCGCATTGCGTGAAGCCGCTGTTGAAACTCAGGCTTATGTCTATGAAACCGCTGCTCGTCTTGAAACTGAGCTGTTGACCGTGATCAAGGATGCCGGAGTTGCCGTCAATACGGCTGACAAGGCAGCTTTCATCGCCGCGTCAAAGCCAATCTATGACGATTACGCATCATCTGTAAAAGGTGGTGACGTGCTGATTTCGAAAGTACAGAACGCAGCGAAATAAGACCAAATCCAGCCATTAGGGTTAACAGCCCCGATGGCTGGTCTATTTATTTTGAAATTTTCAAGATTGCAAATTGACGAAAACACGCCGGCAACGAGATAAAACTGGACGGCAAAAAGGTCAGGGGGGATCACTGACGTGACTAGTGTGGAAACAAACTTATTGCAACGTGTGATGACGCGAGCGCTGGAATGGTTTCTGATTTTTTTGATGATCGTTCTGACCGCCGTTGTTGTTGTTGCCGTTTTATACCGGATCGCCGGAGATTCGCTATCTTGGTATGATGAAGTGGCAGCAGTGCTATTGTCATGGGTTACCTATTATGGTGCCTGTCTTGCCGCCCTTGAGCGCAAACATATTGGCGTTGATTCTGTTTTATTGATGCTGCCAACCAAATTTCGCCTGATTGGTGTTGTTGTTGCCGAAGCCTTTGTCATTGGCTTTTTTGTCTTGATGGCATGGGCTGGATATCAAGTTGTGATGATCCTTGAAGGTGAATCCCTTGTCAGCCTGACATGGATATCAGTGCAATTTACCCAATCAGTCATTCCGGTGACGGCGGTTCTTTTCATTATTTGCGAATTGCTAAGCATCCCCGGCTATTGGCGCGCGGTGGCCGCTGGCCAGTCGCTGAACGATCATTAAGGGCAAATTGATATGTTGATTTTCATTATTTTAATGGCCGTGATTGGCCTGATTTGTCTGAATGTGCCGATTGCCATTTCTTTGGCGCTCGCCGGTGTTCTTGGATTGTTGATCACCGAAGGCCCATCGTCTTTGGTGACGGTCGCGCTTGATATGTATGATGGCTCGACGAAATTCTCGCTGATTGCCATTCCGATGTTCGTTCTGGCTGGTGCTATTATGAATGCGGGTGGTGTGACGCGGCGATTGATCGAATTTGTGTCGGCGCTGATTGGTGCTGTCCGTGGCGGTTTGGCCATGGTTTCGATTGGGGTCTCATTATTCTTTGCCGAAATTTCAGGTTCGGCGGTGGCGGATGTTGCTGCTTTAGGATCGATCATGATCCCCGAAATGAAAAAACGGGGTTATGGCGCGCCGTTTGCGGCTGCGGTTACCTCGTCATCGGCATCGCTTGCCATCATTATTCCGCCATCAATTCCAATGATCCTTTATGCAGTATCGGCCAACACGTCGGTTGAACAGCTATTTGTCGCTGGCTTTATTCCAGGCCTGATGGGGGCGATCGGGCTTATGGGCGTGTCTTGGTGGTTTGCACGGCGGTACAATTTACCGGTTGAAGAAGCATTTAATTGGCCGCGTCTTCGCCATGCAGCGATCGAAGCTGGCCCGACATTTTTACTGCCAATCATCATTCTTGGCGGTATTTTTGGTGGATTTGTAACCGCTACCGAGGCTGCGGGTCTGGCTGTTCTGGCTGCGATCGGCGTTGGCATTTGGTATCGTGAAGTCGATTTCAGACAGCTTCATCGGGCGATGCTTGAAGGCGGCATGCAAACGGCTGTGGTGATGGTGCTTGTTGCGGCATCGGTGCTGATGGGTGGCTTTTTGACCCGGGCGCAGATTCCGCAGGAATTGGCAGCGCAGATGGTTGCCTTTACCGACAGCAAATTTGTCATTCTTTTGATCTTGAATGTGTTTTTCCTGATCATCGGATTTTTCCTGCATTCGGCAGCTGCGATTATTCTGGTTGTGCCAATTGTTGTGCCGCTGATCCAGCAGGTTGGTATTGATCCGGTGCATTTTGGTCTTGTCGTGACGCTGAATCTGGCGATTGGCCAGCAAACGCCGCCAGTGGCCTCGGTTCTGATTACCGCCTGTTCGATTGCGCGGGCGAATATCTGGGAAGTGACACGGGTCAATTTACCCTTTATTGCTGTCTTGGTTGGGGTGCTTCTTATCTGTACCTATGTTCCGGCTATTCCAATGTTCTTGGTCGAGCTGTTCTATCGCTAGAAGGAATTTGATATGACGGCCATTGATGGTGAATTGCTTGTCCGCATTGATGATGGCATTGCACATGTGACCTTGAACCGGCCGCAGGCACGCAATGCGCTGACCTTTGGCATGTATGAAGAACTGGCCAAGCTTTGCGCCCTTGCCGGCACGGCCGATGATGCTGATCATATCAAAGCCATCGTCATTGCAGGGGCAGGTGATAAGGCCTTTGCCGCTGGCACTGATATTGGTCAATTCACCGCCTTTGAATCGACCGAAGACGGGTTGCGCTATGAAGCAAAGGTCGAAGCCGTTATCAGCCAGATCGAATCCTGCCATGTTCCGGTTATTGCCGCGCTTCATGGTGCGGTTACGGGTGGCGGGCTGGTGATTGCAGCAGCAGCGCATGTTCGCATTGCGAGCGCGGCGGCGGTTGCTGGCATGCCGATTGCGCGTACATTGGGCAATTGCCTGGCCGTATCGAATCTTCGGCGTTTAACGGCATTATTCGGCGAGTCACGCGTTGCGCATATGATTTTAACCGCTGAATTGCTGGATGCTGAGGCGCTTTTGACAAGCGGGTTTGTGCATGAGGTTTTACCCGATCAGGATGGTTTGATGGCACGCGCCAACCAGCTTGCCGAACGCATGAAACAAATGGCACCGCTGACCATTCAGGCCAGTCTTGAAGGGCTGCGGCGGTTGCGCCAAGCCGCCCCATTGCCGGATGATGCCGATTTGATCGAGAAAAGCTATGTAAGCGCCGATTTTGCCGAAGGCGTTCGCGCCTTTCTTGAAAAGCGCAAACCGCAATGGCAAGGCAAATAGCCTCATCAAACGCCGATAGCCGAGATAAACAATGTCTAGCCTTGGAATTTAGGCACTTGCCAGCTTGTTGATGGCGCTGACAACGGCGCGGATCGGTGCGAGTGTAATTGACGTATCAATGCCAACACCATAAACCGACTGATCATCGTCAACAACAAGTTCAACATAGGCGGCAGCTTCGGCTTTTGATGTTGCCGAGCGGGTGTTTTGCCCGAAATCGGCAAGCCGGAAAACAAGGTTGAATTCGTCACGCATTGCATCAACAAAAGCCGAAATCGGGCCATTGCCAGTGGCGGTGATGGTCACTTCATTGCCATTGTGAAGCACGGTTGCCGTAATCCGTTCAGCATCGCTTGCACGGCTGGCGCGCCCTGATTCAAAGCTAACAAGCTTGAAGGGGCCTTGCGGTTTGATGTAATGCTCTTCGGCCAGTTCCCAGATGCGCTGGCTGGTGATTTCCTTGCCGGTTGTATCGGCCTCGTTCTGCACAATGCCAGAAAATTCAACCTCGGCACCGCGTGGCAGGCGAATATGGTGATCGGCCTCAAGAAGATAGGCTGAACCAGCCTTTCCCGATTGCGAATTTACCCGAATGATGGCTTCGAACGTCCGCCCGATATCAGCCGGATCAATTGGCAGATAGGGCACTTCCCATACATCGTCATTGGATTCGGCAAGCGCATCCATGCCTTTGCGGATAGCGTCCTGATGGCTTCCCGAAAAGGCGGTATGAACAAGCTTGCCAGCATAGGGGTGGCGCTCATGAACCAGAAGCTGGTTACAAAATTCGGCGGTTTCGATCAGCCCGTTGATATCGGAAAAATCCAGATGTGGGTCAATGCCTTGGGTAAACATATTCAGCCCAAGGGTGATCAGATCAACATTGCCGGTACGCTCGCCATTGCCAAACAAAGTGCCTTCGACACGGTCGGCACCTGCCATCAGGCCAAGTTCGGTTGCGGCGACGGCGCAGCCGCGGTCATTATGCGGGTGAAGCGACAAAATCACCGAATCTCGGTTGGAAAAATGACGGCCCATCCATTCAATCTGATCTGCATAGATATTTGGCGTCGACATTTCGACTGTTGCTGGCAGATTGATGATGGTCGGGTTTTCCGGGCTTGATTGCCAGACCTCCATCACCGATTCACAAACATCAAGCGCATAATCAAGCTCGGTTCCGGTAAAGCTCTCCGGGCTATATTGAAGGCGCAGATTTCCAGCGCCAAAATTGGCAAGACGATCAGCAACCATTTTTGCGCCATCAACGGCAATTTGTTTTACCCCATCGCGGTCCGATTTAAACACGACCCGCCGCTGCAATGTGCTTGTCGAATTATAAAGATGCAAAATGGCATTTGGCGCGCCGCGAAGTGACTCGATCGTGCGATCAATCAAATGTTCGCGCGCTTGTGTCAAAACCTGAATCGTTACATCAGACGGTACATGACCGCCTTCAATCAATTCGCGCAGAAAGTTAAAATCAGTATCTGACGCAGCCGGAAACCCAACTTCAATTTCTTTGAATCCCATTGCGACAAGCATTTTGAACATGGCCATTTTGCGGGCGCTGTCCATCGGCTCGATCAAGGCCTGATTGCCATCACGCAAATCAACCGAACACCAGATAGGTGCTGTTTTAATTTGTCGGCTCGGCCATGTACGGTCACCTAAATCAGGGCCGATAAATGGGCGGTATTTTTCATGACGCAGGCTTGGCATCAGCTTCTCTTTATCTAAAGAATTTGAAATATCTGTCTTATCGCGACAGAACGAACTGGATAATATACGCACAAGCGGCAGGTTGAAACAGGAAAAAGATCGCGAATCTTTAACCCGAACCATGATTAAATGCGGTATTTCATCAGAAATTGTTGTATAGCATGGGCTGAACCATGCCATTTCAGCCCGTTTCAGATTGCAAAGTAAATCATGATCGACATCAACAAAATCCGCAATTTTTCCATCATTGCCCATATTGATCATGGCAAATCAACGATTGCCGATCGGTTGATTCAGGTCTGCGGTGGGCTTAGTGACCGCGAAATGAAAGAACAAGTGCTGGATAGTATGGATATCGAGCGCGAACGCGGGATTACCATNAAGGCGCAAACTGTCCGGCTGGATTACAAATCAAAAGACGGGCAATCCTATGTTTTGAATCTGATGGATACGCCAGGCCATGTGGATTTTGGCTATGAGGTATCGCGATCATTGGCGGCTTGTGAAGGCTCATTGCTTATTGTTGATGCTAGTCAGGGCGTCGAGGCGCAAACGCTGGCCAATGTCTATCAGGCGATCAATGCCGATCATGAAATTGTGCCGGTTCTCAATAAGATTGACCTTCCCGCGGCTGAGCCTGAACGCGTCAAAGCCCAAATTGAAGAAGTGATTGGTTTGCCTGCTGATGATGCCATTGCAGCATCGGCAAAAACGGGCGCAGGTATTGAAGATATTCTCGAAGCGCTGGTCACGAAATTACCGCCACCTGTTGGCGACAAGGATGCCCCCTTGCAGGCGCTTTTGGTGGATAGCTGGTATGACGCCTATCTTGGCGTTATGACCTTGGTGCGGGTGCGTCATGGCGTGCTGAAAAAGGGCATGAAAATCCGTATGATGGCGACAGGCGCAACCCATGTTATNGAACGCGTCGGTGTTTTTGCGCCAAAACCGATTGCGCTTGATCAGCTTGGTCCGGGTGAAATTGGCTTTATCAATGCTGGCGTGAAACGCGTTGCCGATGCAAAGGTGGGTGATACGATCACCGAAGAGCGCCGCCCAACCGACACAGCCTTGCCCGGATTTGCGCCATCAATTCCAGTGGTGTTCTGCGGCTTGTTTCCGGTGGACACAAATGATTTCAGCGGCCTTCGTGAGGCGCTTGAAAAACTATCACTTAATGATGCGTCTTTTTCATTCGAGGCCGAAACCTCAGCGGCGCTTGGCTTTGGCTTTCGCTGCGGATTTTTAGGTCTTCTTCATATGGAAGTGATCCGCGAGCGATTGAGCCGCGAATTTAATCTTGAGCTGATTTCAACAGCGCCATCGGTTGTTTATCAAATGACCCTTACCGATGGGAAACATTTATATTTGCATAATCCGGCCGATATGCCCGAAGTTAGCCGTCTTGCCTCGATCGAAGAGCCTTGGATCAAAGCCACCATTATGACGCCTGATGAATTTTTAGGGCCGGTTTTAACGCTTTGTACCGAGCGGCGCGGCGAACAGATTGACCTTACCTATGCTGGCAATCGGGCAATGGCTGTTTACCGCCTGCCGTTGAATGAAGTTGTTTTCGATTTTTATGACCGGTTGAAATCAATCACCCGCGGCTATGCCAGCTTTGACTATGCGCTTGATAGCTATCGCGAGGGTGATCTCGTGAAAGTGTCAATCCTTGTGAACGGCGATCTGGTCGATGCCTTGTCGATGATTGTGCATCGTGATCAGGCCGAAGGCAAAGGTCGTGCAATTTGCATAAGGCTAAAAGACCTTGTGCCACGTCAAATGTTCAAAGTGGCACTGCAAGCCGCGATTGGCGGCAAAGTCATTGCGCGTGAAACGATTGCGGCGCTGCGCAAAGACGTAACGGCAAAATGTTATGGTGGCGATATCAGCCGCAAGAAAAAGCTTCTCGATAAGCAAAAAGAGGGCAAAAAGAAAATGCGCCAATTCGGCAAGGTCGAAATTCCGCAGAACGCCTTTTTCGAAGCCTTGAAAATGGGTGATAATTAACGCTAGGCTCTGACCTGTCTTTGGTGCGGCCTCTGGCGGTGAAACTTGCGACTATTTGAGGTTTTACCGCGATTCGATTAGGAACTGCATATCACCGGCTATTTTTCACCCTGTCGTTTGAGCGCGCGCGGCCTTTTTGGGGCGCGTTAAATGCCGGCCAAACAATCCACCAACCCACCAGAATATAATGCTGAATCCGATCATGACCAAGGCGGCTGGCCAGCCTAAAATGGTGGCGATAAACGGATGCCATAAAAAGGGCGAACAATCTAATGCCGTAATCAACCCGCACGGGTCAATATAGCGGCTGATAATGGACTCGGTGGTCTGTAATGTTGTTGGGCTATATAGATACCATAACCTGCCAAGTGGCGTGCTGGCGCTATAGCTACTGGTCAGGTCCTGCCAAATAGCATAGGCAGTGACCAGTCCCGCGAGGGTGGCGATAATGCGGAAAAAATATTTCATAATAAGATCATCATGTTCATAACTGCAACTCGACACAAGAGATTTATCTAGTGACCAGTATTTTCTGACCAGTGAATTTTTACATTCTAACCATGGCAATTGTTGGGCTCGGTTTGAGTTTGGCGTTTCCCCCACAATCGGATGTGATGTTGAGGTTTAATATTTTGGGGTTGGTGCTTGAAAACGCTAATTCGAAGCTGTTTCGGCTAGTTTACATGATGAGCCAAGCCTGTTAACTTTCGCCGCGAAGAGCTAATCAAGGTCGAATANCAGTTGCGTACTGGGAGGGATGGCCGAGTGGTTTAAGGCGCACGCCTGGAAAGCGTGTTGGGGTTAACGCCCCTCCGGGGTTCGAATCCCCGTCCCTCCGCCACTTGCACATCGCAAACCCAAAAACAGGTCCCTAGCGGGGCCTTTTTTCTATTTGTTTCAAAGGGGTTTAGCGAGACCATCCGGCTATCAGACGCTGGGGTTTCGGCCAAAATAGGTCTCTGAACGGCCCACGTCTCTTTCCATCCACCCTTCACCAAAATCGAGACGCATTCAAACATGCGCTTTATTTCAGGTGCTTGCCAAAAATTTAACTAGCAAATTATGTGAGAAAAAAGTGATTTCTCTATCAGGGGGAGCCCACAGTCTAACAGTGATACGATTGTAGACAGGGAGGCTTCCGAATTATGATCTTTAAACTGTAATCTCGATTTATTAATCGAATGTTTAATCCCAATCTAGTGGGTACATAGCCTCGTTGCGGCGNAAGAATGGTAGAGTAAATGGTGAGTTGTAGGTCGCTCTGATTGGAGGGCCACTAACAGTAATTCTACTTTCATCAAGCGCGTTTTTTAGTTTTCTATGGTGTGTTTGAAAGTTTTTCTCAGATGCAAATCCTGAATAGGAGATAACTGCATAATAAGTGGTTGGAAGGTCAATAATATCGATCCTGCCATCTTTTGGTCTGGGTGCTGTTTCTTTGGTGTATTTTTTTGGTAGGAAAAACTGCATCACCATTTTCCCGCGAGTATTAGTCTGAGTGACTGGGGCCGTCATATTGATTTCTGTAGATTGAGCGACGGGTATCGTCATCGCGACATCGGTTGCGCTTTCATTTTCACCGGATATATAGTCAAATAAAATTCTGAAGCCACTGTCCGCCTTATCATATTTTGCCTGAGCAACAGTCCGCTGTTCATACCGCCGCACCTCATAGATGTCAGTCTTTGTGATGATTTTGTACTTGGGTTCCTCGTATGACATCGCGGGCACACTCATAGTTATAAAAACCATTGATATCAGAGACAAACAAACTCTGTTTTGCATGGCACCCAACATCTTGAGTTCTGGCCCATCAGATTTAAATGACCAGTAAAAAGGTTCAACCAATATTTTGAGGCTTAGAGTTTTCAAAAGGGGAATCGAGTCCCTTGTTGTTCTGGAACAATAAGCTTCAATTCCTTGTTACCGGCAACTGGAACACAAGTAAACTTGGGTGGTGCCAGCCCTATTTCTTGTAAGTCCTTACCACTGTTTTGTGCGGCAGCATAACAACTACCAGCATCTTGATAACGTAATCCACTGTCAAGAACGTTGCCACCCAGTACCCAAAGAAGTAAAAATTCCATTGCAGCCCCCTCATTTTATGATCTATGCAAATTTTATTTATATTCAAGAGATGGCATTTAAAAAATTCAATTAGTTTGCACGTGTTTATTGGGTTTTTGATTTATGATGATTGAAAAGCGGATATTTTTGAAGTTAGGTTTTTTGGCGATAGCATCGACCGCACCCTTAAATTAAAAAAGTGAGGTTGCGACAGAAAAAAACTTGTTCCGCGTTTTGATTATTGCTTTGTTTCAAACCAAAAAACCAATCTGCGCAAAAGCTGCAGAAGCTCTGGAAAACAAGCCTCTAAGTTCTCTCGATTACAATCTGCATCTGTGCAGTGCTGATTTGGGCCCAGCAGAAGCAACCGTAATTGCTGACGCCATAGAAATACTCCATCAGAATAACGCGGTAAACCTTCAGTCAGCAAGTGTCAGTCATAACCCCAGAATTACAGAGCTTGGTCTAAAAAGGCTATTGGAGGCTTTGCCAGACCACACAACTGAGCTCGGGCTGGTAGGGTGTGGACTTGGTGATAAATCGGCAAACAACATCGCCTTATTTCTTCGAAGGTCAAACAAACCAAAGATGTTTTGTGATGAAAGTAATAACTTTTCACCTGAGGTAAAATCTTTGATCATGAATTCTACGACGCATCTATCACGATGCAGTGTCATGACGTAAGGAAGTCGCAAATATCAAGGCAATTGGTGTATCAATGCACAAATGGCCCAGCAGAACAGTGATCTGAAGTTTTTGAATAGCCAATTGGTTTCCCAGTGCCCAAGCATTACATTCAATCCCGTAAAGCAGCTAATTTTAGCAAGTTATATTGCAGCTTTAACACCCGCTTAGAGTAAGCCCCTCCTTTTTCAAGCAGCGTTATGTTGCGCAAAGCTCATTTGCCTTGGATTTTGATGTCTTGGGGCTTGTTGTAAGGCTGAACGCACTAATGACTCATGATCAATCGCAAAATGCTGGTAAAGATCGTTTATTTGACCTGTCTGACCAAAGTGGTCAACCCCGTGGCTTACGGTTGGATTGCCTCTAACCCCGCCAAGCCATGTTAATGTTGCCGGGTGTCCATCAATTACAGTTAGCATCTTTGCGTAATTTGGGACATCAGCTAAAAGAGTTTCAATATGAGAGGTCTTGTTTAGGTTGTGACTTTGCGTTTTGAACTCGGCGTATATACGGTCCGCTGATGTTATAGCAAGAACACCAATATCTCGGCGAAATTCGCCAAGATGGCCCGCCGCAAGAATAGCCTCTTGCGCAATAACTCCCTGATAGGCGATTACTAATTCACAATTTGGGCCGGGTTTTCGAAGCCAATATGCACCTTTGATGATATCCGCGGCCAACTCTGGAGTCATCTCGCGTTGAGGCTGTTCAACCGGTTTTGTTGACAGGCGTAAATAAACGGAGCCGCCATCATCCAACTGCATATGTGAAAATCCCCATTCCATAATAACCGATAATTCATCGGTAAAAGCCGGCTCAAAACTGGTCAACCCATCCTGACCCATGCCAATCAGTGGGGTGACAATTGATTGATGTGCTCCGCCCTCTGGCGCAAGAGTAACTCCTGACGGCGTGCCTATAATCATAAATCTGGAGTCCTGATAACACGCATAATTTAAAGCATCTAGTCCACGGCAAACAAATGGGTCGTAAACCGTGCCGATTGGCAAAAGCCGTTTGCCAAATAGTGATGATGATAAGCCAGCTGCAGCGAGTGCCAGAAATAGGTTCATTTCGGCTATGCCCAATTCAATATGCTGACCACTGGAATCAAACTCCCATTTGGCTGTTGATGGGATCTTTGCATCTTTAAAGGCATCTCGGATTGGTTGGCGTGAAAACAACTTTTTGCGATTGATCCAAGAGCCCAGGCTGGTAGTGCCGGAGACATCGGGGCTTAAGGTGACAATTCGTTCTGCAATCTCGTCATCGCCACGAGCAATGGTATCCAAAATTTTACCAAAAGATGCCTGCGTCGAAGCTGATTTAGATTTATCAAGTGCCAGCGAAGGGACTCTAAATATGGCGTCATCGAAGCGACGATTTTTAGATTGGAAAAAGGGCACCTGGCCCAACCATCTTTGAAAGCTAGCCTTATCAGCAACAGCTTCGAGCCGATCCCATTCGTGGCCTTCGCGAATGCCCATATTGGATTGCCATTTCTGCATCTGGTTAAGGGTCATTAGACCACCATGGTTATCTTTGTGACCTGCTATTGGTGTCCCCCATCCCTTGATTGTATATGCTAAGAAACACACTGGTCGGTTATGATTAATCTCAGCAAACTCTTTCGCCATTGTTTCGACGCAATTTCCCCCCAGATTCTCCATTAAGCATCCAAGTTCATCATCGCTCCGTCGATCAAGAAATTCAGTAAAATCACCCTGATCACCAAGATCATTAAGCAGGCGTTCCCGCCAAACTTTACCCCCCATATAGGTCAGTGCCGCGTAATCCTGATTGGAACAGTCGTCAATCCAATCTTTTAGCTTTTTGCCACCAGGCTCATCAAAAGCTGCCCGCTGCAAGACACCATATTTAAGCCGGATTACATCCCAGCCATAGGCCGTAAATATTTTTTCAGCATGTTCCCATAAGCCTTCATGAATGATGCCATCCAGGGATTGACGATTGTAATCAATTACCCACCAGGTGTTGCGGAGGTTATGTTTCCAACCTTCTTGAAGGCATTCATAGATATTACCCTCATCAAGCTCTGCGTCACCCATCAACGCAACCATTCTACCAAGCTTTACGTTGCTGCCCCACTGTTTGGCACTCACATAGTCCTGCATAAGTGAGGCAAAACTAGTCATCGCAACTCCAAGCCCAACCGAGCCAGTGGAAAAATCTACGTCGTCAGCATCTTTGGTGCGGGATGGGTATGATTGCGCTCCCCCATAGCCACGAAAATTCTTCAATAACTCAAGGTTGAGATTGCCCATTAAATATTGCATGGCATGAAATAGTGGTGAGGCATGCGGCTTTACTGCAACTCGGTCTTCAGGCCTTAGAGCTGCAAAATATAAGGCTGTCAGGATAGACACCATTGATGCGCTGCTTGCTTGGTGCCCTCCAACTTTGATGTCATCTTCATTTTGCCGTAGGTGATTGGCATAGTGGATCATCCAGTGTGAGAGCCACAAAAGCCGTGCCTCAACTTGTCGCAACCTTGCAAAGTCTATGTGGTATGTCATCACTGCGCTCTCCCATCAAAATATGAGAGGATATTAATGTAGATTTAGATAGAAATATTACTTATATTAATGGTCAAGTGTGAATTTTATAGTGATTATCACTAATAATTATAACATAAGTAGTAAAAATGATTGATGATTTTGACTGTCGTATTATTCACCACTTGACGCTTGATGGACGTATGTCAATCAATGAGTTGAGTGAGCGTGTTAACCTAAGCCAAACGCCTGTAGCACGCCGTGTGAAAAAGCTCGAAGATAACAAGATTATCACTGGTTATACGGCACTCATTGATGAAACGCGCTTGGGTTTTAGCTTTTCAGTGTTTGTTTCAGTTCGGCTTGAAAAACAGATTGACGACAACCTTGCAAAGTTTGAACGCCGGATTAGCACAATGCCTGAGGTGGTTGACTGTTGGCTGATGACAGGTAGTTATGACTACCTGCTTCGAGTGGTTACGCAAAATATTGAGGATTATGAAAAATTCTTGCTTGGCGAGTTGACACGAACTGAGGGGGTTGCATCAATCGAGTCATCAATTCCTCTGCGCCGAGTTAAATCACAGACTGCCCGTACGATTGTTATTTAAGCGGTGCTAAAACGCTCGTGATATTTACCAGAGTTTTTAGAAAAGTTGAAATTGATGATTTCATTAACCTATCTGGTGTTTAGATGTTTCTATTTGAGTGAACTTATGTAGGCTTATCTTCACAAAGATTGAAAAACGAGGGAGTATTAAAATGAATAAGTTGCTAACCACATTGGCTGCGGGGTCAGTGGCCCTTTTGATGTCTGCATCGGCGTTTGCCGCTGACGTAACCATGCGGATTTCATTGCAACTGCCAATGAAAAGCCATTTGGGACAGAATCTTCAGCTTTTTAAAAAGGAGGTTGAAGCAAAATCAAATGGAAATATTGAAGTTCAGATTTACGACTCAGCGCAGTTATATAAGGACAAGGAAGTGCCAGCGGCAGTTGGATCGGGTGCAATCGAGGCCGGAGTCGCCTCTCTAACACGCTATGTTGGTGACGTGCCAGCAGTTGATATTTTCTATCAACCATTTTTATTCAATTCTGAGGAAAAAGTCCGTAAGGCAGTAGCCAAGGGATCCGCTATTCGTGGCCCAATCGACAAGGCTATCGAGGGGACTGGCTCAACCGTTCTTTGGTGGCAGGCCTATGGTGGTGCGATCATGCTGTCAAAAGGCGGGCCAATTGCAAACCCTGATGACATGAAAGGCAAAAAAGTACGAGTTTTTGGAAAGACACTCGGCCAATTTGTCGAAGCAACAGGCGGGGCTGCAACATTGGTTTCTGGATCGGAGCAATATCTTGCTTATCAGCGAGGTACCGTTGACGCTGGCATGACTGGGGTTTCTGGCGTTAAGTCACGCAAACTCTATGAAGTGATGGATACCATCACCATTACTAACCATGCCGACATCGAATTTATCGTTGTGGTAAATTCAAAGTGGTGGGACAAGTTGACCGATGGCCAACGTAAAATTATTGGTGATGCCGCTGGTGTTGCCGAAGCACATGTTCGCAACTACATCGCTGAGATAGAGGCAGATGCCTATAAAGTTGCCAAGGAAAATGGCATGAAGGTTGTTACCCCCTCTGATGCCGACATCAGAGCATTCAAGGCAGCATCTTCATCGGTTTATGAGCAGTACAAGGCTAAGGCTGGTCCATTGGGCGCACAGCTTTTGGACGCTGCGTCAAAACTCTAAACCCATAACCAACCCGGCGCCGGCTTTGATGCCGGCCTGGGTCTTTTTTATGGGTCAAGTCTCTTTTTATGGATTTTCTAATGACGTCATATATCTCAAATTTTGAGCGCCTAATGACCTTGTTTGCATGGATTGCAGCATGGCTCTTTGTGTTGTCAGGGCTGATGTTAAGCTTTGAGGTTATAGCGCGCTATTTCTTTCTGTCGCCAACTAAATGGGCGGCTGAATTCAGTCAGTTATGCCTGATCTATGGTACATTACTCGCAATGCCTTGGATTTTACGCTATCGGCGCAACATCCAGATCAATGCGATCACCGCAAAGCTACCCGACATTGCACAGCGTATTACCGCGGTTATAACCATGTGCGTTTTGATTGCTTTTTGTGTTTATGTGACGATTTATGGTTGGGATATTTTTTATGACTCATTTGAACGCGGCCGGACCACTGGCAGCCTAATGGATTTACCTATCTGGATAGCTGAATTACCCGTTCCTTTATTCTTTTTTTGTCTTGCTGTTCAAGCCATCATTGAAATTAAAAAATTGATTGACGGGCTCCCTATTCCCACGGGAGGGCACGAATGAAACTCGTCATTATTCTTGGTTTAATGTTTGGTTTGCTGCTTGCCAGCCTACCGGTCGCTTTCTCACTTGGCAGCCTCGGACTTGGACTTTTGGTAACCGGCGGGTTCTCGCCGCTTATGGCACCCCAAGCAATCCTGTCTACACTGGACGGGTTCATTCTTCTAGCTGTACCGCTTTTCCTCTTGATGAGTAATATTTTACTCTATGGTGGTTGTGGCAAAGACCTCTATTCTGCCGTTCAGGCGTGGGTTGGTCACTGGCCAGGTGGTTTAGCAATTGCAACCATCGTATCCTGCGGTATTTTTGCCGCTATTTCGGGAGTGTCTGTGGCCACCGCCGCAACGATTGGCGTTGTCGCAATTCCAGAGATGATCGAGCGCGGCTATAACAAGAAATTTGTTTATGGGTTGCTTGCCGCTGGCGGTACTTTGGGCATTTTGATACCGCCAAGCCTGCCGATGATTGTGTATGGTTTTATCACTGAAGAAAGCGTGATCGCATTATTCCTTGCAGGGATCGGACCAGGCGTATTTCTGATTGGATTATTCATCTTGTTTTCGATTATCTACGCACATTTCTTTGGTGGCTACACGCCAAGTGCGCCGGCGAGCTGGCAAGCGCGTCGCCAAAGCATGATCAAGGTTGCCCCAACAATCGGGCTGGCAGCATTGATTCTTGGGGGCATTTACACAGGAGTATTCACTCCGACGGAGGCCGCCGCTGTTGGCTTTGCGTTAGCGCTAATCCTAACGGTTGGGATTTTGCGCTCATTGTCATTTGCTAATTTCAAAAAAGCGGTTTTTGAGGCGATGGTTACCACCGCCGCGATTCTGATTATTATTGCGGGCGCCAAGATTTTTGGAAAGGCTATCACCCTTTACCGTATCCCGCAGGAAATTTCGATGGCGATTCAATTGCTGATCGACAGCAAAGCCATGTTTATTCTTGTGGTCTGTATTGTGCTCATTGCGATGGGGCTGGTTTTTGAAACCCTTTCGATGGTGCTTATCATGGTGCCGGTATTATTGCCGGCGGCTATGAATATGGGTATTGATCCGATCTGGTTTGGTATCTTTATGGTGATCATGGTTGAATGCGCGCTGATTACGCCGCCTGTCGGGCTTAATCTTTATGTGATACAATCGGTTTCGGGAGCGCCCCTTGGCGATGTTGCCAAGGGTGTATTACCATTTTTGGCGCTGATGCTTTTCACCGTTTTCGTGATGTATATCTGGCCGGATTTGGCGCTCTACATACCGTTCAAACTGTAATATCTGATAAGGGACGTGCGACGTGATGGCACCTAAAAACATGAACAAGATGGCCGAGACCCTGCGCCAAAAAATTGCTTTGGGAAAGTTTTTGCCAATGCCAAGCTGCTTTGACGGTTTGTCGGCCAAGATGATTGAGCAGGAAGGCTTTGACCTTAGCTTCATGTCCGGCTTTGCTGCATCAGCCTCGCGTATTGGTGCGCCTGATCTCGGGTTAATGTCTTATGGCGAAGTGCTGGATCAAGCCCGCAACGTCACCGAAGCATCAACAATTCCGGTTATCGTTGATGGCGATACTGGCTATGGCAATGCGATGAACGTCTATCGCACGGTCAGTGGCTTTGCCAGAGTTGGATGTGCCGGCGTGCTGATCGAAGATCAGCTATCGCCAAAACGCTGTGGGCATACGCCGGGCAAAGATGTTGTCGGTCGCGAGGAAGCCTTTGACCGAATTCAGGCGGCAGTTGATGCCAGCCGCGAGGATACTGATATCGTCATCATGGGGCGTACCGATGCCAATCACACGCATGGGTTAAGCGAGGCTATCTATCGTGGGCAGCGGTATCACGAGCTGGGCGCCGAAATTATTTTCATTGAAGCGCCAAAATCAATTGATGAAATGCGCACACTTTGCCGCGAGGTACCGGGATGCAAATTGGCCAATATTGTTGAGGGCGGCCTGACACCTGATTTGCCGATGGGCGCACTTGAAGAGATCGGCTATCAGATGGCGGTCTATCCATTGACCCTTTTGGCAGCATCCATGCAGGCGATGAAATTAGCGCTTGAACACATCAAAACCGACACACGGCAAAATGCTGGTCTGATGGATTTCTCCGAACTGCGACACCGGATCGGCTTTGATGATTATTATGAAACATCATCACGCTATGAAACATCCTATCGCAAGTGACAGCCGTTGGGAGTTGGCAATGTCGTCATATGCCCCAGATGGTGTTACCGTTGTCAGTTGATGTTGTTTTGAGCAATGATACTCAACTGATCGAGGCGGTTATGCGTAATTCCATATCAACATTATTTCTGGCGACAGGTCTATTTGTATCGGCCATTTCAACCGGTCAGGCCAAAACACCGATCTATTGTGAGACGACGCAAATTCTGCAGACGGAACGACACAAAATTACCACGTCAAAAAATGAAACATTTAGAATGACCGTATCAAAAGATATGGTGGCGTTTGGCATCAATGGATTTACCGGTGGAACCAACGCATTCAAGATCTCGCGATTTGAGAGACTGACCGATTGGCAGGCTGATTATGACCGGTTCTATATTTCATTTTTAGATGGGAATTTTTATTTCGCTGCTGTCTTTCCACACAGTTCACGGGCTGTTAGCGCAAAGTGCCAAATATACTGAATAAAAAAGCGCCGCATAAAATGCGGCGCTTTTCTCAAATTTCAATTTAATCAGATATTGCCTTTAGACATCTCTGACGCAATCCGTTCCGCCTGACGAATTGCAAGCGCGACAATTGTCAATGTCGGGTTTTCGGCGGCTCCAGTGGTAAACTGGCTGCCATCCGATACGAACAGATTCTTGATATCGTGCGTTTGCCCCCATTTATTGACAACCCCATCACGCGCCTTATCCGACATTCTGTTAGTGCCAAGGTTATGTGTAGACGGGTATGGCGGTGTTGGAAATGTTCTGACCGCACCCACGGCATCATAGACTGCGGCACCCTGCTTATAGGCATGGTTACGCATTGCGATATCGTTTGGATGATCGTCAAAATGGACATTAGGGGTTGGCAAGCCAAACTGATCCTTAACATCGTAATTTAACGAAACACGGTTTGTTTCTTGCGGCATGTCTTCACCAACAATCCACATCCCCGCCATGTTCTCATATTGATCAAGAGCTGACGTGAACTCGCGTCCCCAAGCGCCAGGATCGAGGAACGCCGCCATAAATGGAATACCAAGCGACAATGTTTCCAATTCATAGCCGCCAACAAACCCGCGAGATGGGTCGTGCCGAGCTTCGTCTTGGATGATGCCTGCCATAGTAGTA
>JGI26088J50261_1000054_pt1 | contig 70968 bp, 67 predicted proteins | sample SaaInl1SG_22_DNA_FD_50261 | JGI IMG/M metagenome (IMG submission 50261)
TTGGTACGCCCCGGCAACGGCCGACCAATGGACTCATAGGTTTTGCGTCCCATAATCACAGGCTTTCCGAGGGTGATCCGCTTGAAGTACTTCAAATCACANGGTAAATGCCATGGCAGCTGATTATCAGTGCCAATAACATCATTTTCGGCGCGCGCCACAATCAGAGCNATCCGCATCAGATGGCCACCGGCGCTTTAATGTGNGGATGTGGATCGTAACCTGAAATCACCACATCGGCCTCGGTGTAGCCGGTGATGTCCGCAGGTGTTGTAGCCAACGACAATGTGGGCAGTGCACGCGGTTCCCGAGTCAGCTGCTCACGCGCTTGCTCAACATGGTTCTGGTACAAATGCACGTCACCACCGGTCCAGATAAAATCTCCAACATCCAAACCACATTGATCCGCCACCAGGTGGGTTAACAACGCATAAGACGCAATATTGAATGGGACCCCCAAAAAGACATCGGCCGAGCGCTGATACAGTTGACACGAAAGAGCACCATCGGCCACGTAAAACTGAAATAAGGTGTGACAGGGTGCTAAGGCCATCAGGCCATCAGCCACGTTGTCTTGTGGTGACTTCGACTCATCTGGAAGCAATGCAGGATTCCATGCAGACACCAACAGCCGACGCGAATCTGGTCGGGTTTTGATGGCCTCGATTACCGCAGACAACTGATCGATCGAGCGCCCATCCGGGGCTGGCCATGAGCGCCATTGGGCACCATAGATAGGACCTAAATCGCCATCTGGCGTAGCCCACTCATCCCATATAGAGACGCCGTTCGCTCGCAAATACGCGGTACTGGTCTCGCCACGGATAAACCACAGCAGTTCGTGGATCACCGACTTCAAATGGATTTTCTTGGTAGTTACCAACGGAAACCCATCACGTAAATTGAACCGCATCTGATGCCCAAAAAGGCTCAATGTTCCCGTGCCAGTCCGGTCACCCTTTGGTGTCCCCGTGGTCAGCAACAAATCCAATAAATCAAGATAGGCGCGCACGATCGCTCTCCCTGTAAATCAATAAAAGCCATAGACCGACGAGGATCATGGGCACGGTAAGCAATTGGCCCATGGTCATCCAATTCATCCAGACAAATCCAAGGTGGGCATCAGGCTCGCGCACAAACTCAACAACAAATCGGCACAGCCCATAACCGACCAAAAACAGCCCCGTTACCTGGCCTCGCCGTCTGGTGTGGCTAGAAAACCACCAAAGGACGGCAAACAACACAATGCCCTCTAGAAAAAACTGATACAACTGACTTGGATGACGTGGGTCGGGTCCAGCTGCGGGGAACACCATGGCCCAAGGCACATCTGTCGGACGCCCCCATAACTCTCCGCCAATAAAGTTACCAATTCGGCCAAGCCCCAACCCTATCGGAATCACCGGGGCTAACGCATCACCCAAGGCCAACGGGGATACATCGACTTTCCTGGCGTAAAGCCAGGTTAAAGCCACCACGCCCAACAAACCGCCATGGAATGCCATCCCACCTTCCCACACATAAACAAGGGAAAATGGCTCATCAAGCAAACGATCCGGCTGATAAAAGACCATGTATCCCACTCGGCCACCCAAAATGACACCCAGCGCGATCCAACCAAGAAAGTCTGACATTTGCTCTCGAGTCAGCGGAAACCGTCCGAGCGCAATCCGGCGTAGGGTCAAAGCGTAACCGCCCAAAAAACCAAACACATACATCAGCCCGTACCAATGGATTTTCAAAAACCCAAGGTCAAGGGCCACGGGATCAATCAGGGGATAGGTCATCCGACACTGTTCCAAATCATTCGTATGGAAAGCATCGCCAAAAAGCATGCAAACATGCGCTGTAGCAATCGTTGATCAAGCGCGTGCGCCAAACGCGCGCCTACCCGTGCAAAAAACGTGGAGGTCAACACGATGCCCAAAAAAGCAGGCAAATAAACATAGCCAAACGACAACTCAGGACGATTGGCATGATCCATCCCGGTCACGATAAAGGAGAGTGCACCGGATGCCGCCACCGGTACTCCAATTGCCGCAGAGGTTCCAACAGCCCGTCGAACTCCCGAACCAAAGGCGGTCATGAAAGGCACAGCAAGAGCGCCGCCAGCGATGCCCATCATCGCACTAATCCAGCCCATCGCAGTCCCGGCCACACCAAACATCACGACTGAGGGCATCTGCATGTCCTGCGCTTCTAACATCGGGCGGTCGGTTTTCGTAAACAACTGAAAAGCCATCAAGATCAGGAAGGTGGCCAGCATGATTGCCAAGACATCCCCAGGCAACTGGTCTGCTGTCCAACCACCCAACAAACCGCCAACTATTAAAAAGGGTGCGAGGTTACGAAACCACGGCCACATTACTGCCTGCTTGCGATGATGGCCCCAGGCGGAACTCATGGCCGTTGGCACCACGCAGGCTAGGCTCGTACCCACGGCCATGTGCATCATAACTTCAGGGTCTTTGGCAAAAAATTCAAATGCCAACAACAAGAAGGGAACTATTACAATCCCACCACCGACCCCGAATAGACCGGCGCAAAGCCCAGCGAACACACCCAGAGGTAAATATAAAAAGAAATCGCTCACTGACTCTCCACCTGAACGGATTCACGAAGTCGGGGTGGCAACAGCAACCCAAGACCCCGAGACGACAAGGCGTGCCCCATTAACTGCATCACGTCTTGACCACACCCACACTGTATCGCTTGGTGAGCCAAACGGCGACATTCCTCCAGCGAAAACGCACCCAGGCTTCGCTTAACTTGAGCCAAACTCGCCGCTGACATCGAAAGCTCATGAAAGCCAAGACCCACGAGTAAAACAGCAGCCATTGGATCGCCAGCCATTTCGCCGCACAAAGCAGTCGGGATGTCTTGCCCTTGGGCTGCCCGACAGGTCTGGTCCAAGGCCCTCAGTACCGCCGGATGAAATACATCAAACATGTCTGCAACACGCGCATTGGTGCGATCGACAGCCAACACATATTGCGTCAAATCATTTGATCCGACAGACAGAAAATCCGCCTCTCGCGCCAACTCGTCGGCCATATATACCGCGCTAGGCACTTCGATCATTACTCCGACATCGGGGCTATGGACTTGCAATCCTTCCGCCAACAGTTCGGACACCACCCGCTCGATCAATTGCCGCGAGGCGCGCAATTCTTCAACCGTGGTGACCATCGGTAACATCACTCGCAGGTTATTCAAGCCAATTGATGCTCTCAACATGGCGCGGATTTGCGTTAAGAAAATTTCAGGGTGATCCAGCGTCACGCGAACGCCGCGCCAACCCAAAAACGGATTGGCCTCATCGATTGAGAAGTACGGCAGGCTTTTGTCACCACCGATATCAAGAGTCCGCATCACCACAGGCATCGGCGCATAGGTCTCTAGCTCAGCGCGGTACTCGGCGAGCTGCTCATCTTCTGTTGGAAACCGGGCTCGCGACAGGAAAACAAACTCCGTGCGGTACAGGCCAACACCGTCAATCCAGCTCCGTTGTCTCGCTGACAACTCGCCAAATGGCCCTGAATTCAACATCAGGTGTATGCGTGCACCATCCTGCGTCGTGGCATGCCCAGTACTGACGCGCTCCAAGTCAGTAGCCAGCGCCTCGGCATCACGGATCGCCATGCGGTACTCATCCAGCACCAGCTCGGATGGCTCCACAACCACCTCGCCTCGCCAACCGTCGACCACTAACTGCACACCAGCCAGATCAGACAGAGGTAAATCCATTGCGCCCATGACTGCAGGAATACCGAGCCCGCGGGCCAATATAGCCACATGCGAATTGGCAGAGCCTTTCACTGAAACAATGCCGCGAAGAGCGGCGGTATCAATCTCACCCAGCATCACTGGAGTCACATCTTCGGCGACCAAAATTGCATCGGGCGGATACTGCAGAGCACCCACGTTCTCGTGCAGTAATTGCGCCAAAATCCGACGACCCAAATCCATTAAGTCCGTTGCCCGTTCTTTGAGATAGGGGTCATTCATCGCCTCAAAGCGTGCCACTAGATCCAGCACGACATATTTCAACGCAGTCGGCGCGGATTCCCCACTGCGAATCCGCTGGCACACTTCACCGCTGAGCGTGTGATCTTCCAGCATCCGCAAATAGGTATCGAATAATGCAGTTTCACTTTGCTGCAAATGCGCCGACAACGAATCACCGATACGCCGCAACTCTGACTTCACCTCTGAAAGAGCCGCCTGAAATTCCTGTAATTCGCGCTCAGGATCTTCCGCTGTTGCATCTTTCACGCGCCTCAGACGCGCAGGCGGGGTACGAACGAAGGCGGTCCCAATGGCCACCCCAGACACCCCTGCGACTCCTTTGAAGTGCACATCCTGCGAACCCTCACCACCAGCAGAGCGCAGATGCAGCCGACCCGAGATCTTGGCGTGTGCGATTAAAGCAGAAAGTTGTGCTGCGACCGTCACCAACAACGCTTCTTCATCGTCGCTGAAACGACGCGGCGTTGTTTGTTGTACCACCAAGACGCCCAGGATCTGACGTTGGTGCACCACAGGCACGCCAAGAAAAGATTGAAAGATTTCTTCCCCGGTCTCACGCAAAAATCGAAATGCAGGGTGTTTTGGCGCATCATCAAGGTTTAGCAACTCACCCCGCGAACCTACAGAACCCACCAAACCTTCAGTCTTACCGAGGCTTGCAATCCGCACGGAGTCGGGATTCAAGCCATCGGTCGCCATCAAGACCCAACGTTCCGCATGTTCGTCGAAAAGATAAACTGAACAGACTCCTGTCTGCATCGTATCTTTAATGCGCGTTACGATGATGTTCAGCGCCTGGTCTAGGTCATCCGCATCGGTGACGGCTTGCACCAAGCGGCGGAGAATATCTAGCATGCCATCGGGCCAAACCAACGCAGACCAGGGGCCAGCTCAATCATCGCTTGGCGATAGACATCCCGCTTAAAAGGAATGACCTGACTCAGTGGATACCAATAACTGACCCATTGATAGGCATCAAACTCAGGGTGATCTGTGACATCAAGATTGGGAATCACGAACGGATCATTGAGCGCCAGAAGAAACCAGCGCTGCTTTTGCCCGACACAGGTTTTCTTACCACGCGGCCGAATGAGTGATTTGGGCAAGCGATAACGCAGCCACCCTGCCGTCTGTGCCAGTACAAAGACTTTGCTCCGCGCAATGCCGAGCTCCTCATGCAACTCGCGATACAGAGTGTCCTCGGGTGTCTCACCCGCGTGCATCCCGCCCTGCGGAAATTGCCAGGCGTCCTCACCGCGTCGACGCGCCCAGAGAACGGAGCCTGTCGGGTGCGCAAGGATGATCCCCACGTTTAACCGAAAACCGTCCTGGTCGATCATGACTTGCAACTCCTCGAAAACCTTCGCATTCTTTCAACTTTTTGGGCAGGCCTCAACGGCCGAGGGAATCGCATGCAACTCGCCATCTTTGATCTTGATCACACACTGATTCCGTTCGACAGCGACAAAGCGTGGATCCAATATCTAGTCGACATTGACGCCGTGGACGCTGATGACTACGAAGCCCAGAATGCACGATTCTATCAGGATTATCTCGACGCAAAGCTCGATATCCGCGAGTACAGCAGGTTCGCATGTCAAGTATTGCAAAAGTTTCCACTGAAGCAGGTTGAGAAATGGCGTGATGAGTACATTCGCTCGATTGTGATGCCCGAAATCCAGAGCAAAGCAATCGATTGTGTTGCCGCCTACAAGATTGAGGGATTCACCACCATGATCATCTCTGCAACCAATACATTCATCGTCGAACCCATCGCAGCGCTGCACGGCGTTGATGCATTTTTAGGCTGTGAGTTTGAGGTCATAGATGGTCGCTACACGGGGGAGCTGGTCGGTGTTCCAACCTACCGAGAAGGAAAAATCGAGGCACTCAAGATTTGGTTAGCAGCCCAAGGGGCAAAAGCAGAAACAATTCATTTTTACTCGGACTCGATCAACGACAAACCACTGCTCGAATATGCTGACAAAGCTTTTGTTGTTGACCCAGACCAGGCCTTGGCAGAGGTGGCTCATCTCAATGACTGGCCGGTGGTCCGGTTTTCCGATTGAACAGGGTTTTGGGGTGAAACGTACCGGATATTTCACGCATCAAGATTGCATGATTCACAACATGGGACACATGCATCCAGAGCATCCCATGCGCCTTCAAGCCATCGACGCCCGGCTACAAGCTGAAGGATTAATGCTGGATCTAACCCGCTTTGAAGTGCAGTCGGCAGACCTGTCCCAAATCAAGCGTGCTCACCCGCATCAGTATGTGCGTGAAATCAAACAAATTGGCTGCGATGCGATGGACGGAGATCTGATCCCTATCGATGCCGATACCTCGATGGGTCCTGGATCGTTGCGCGCGGCTCTGTTGGCTTCCGGTGCTGGATGCCAGGCTGTCGATGCAGTCATGTCAGGGGAAATTCAGCGCGCCTTTTGTGCAACGCGTCCACCTGGCCATCATGCAGAAAAGCGCCAGGCTATGGGCTTTTGCTTTTTTAATAATGTGGCCATCGCAGCCCTACATGCACTTGAGCAATATGGACTTGAACGGGTCGCAATTATTGATTTTGATGTACACAACGGCAACGGCACAGTCGACATTTTTAAAGACGACACCCGCGTCATGGTGTGCTCATCGTTCCAGCATCCCTTTTACCCCAATCGGCATTTTGACACCCCGGGAGAACACCTGATCCTCACACCAATCAATGCTGGATCAGATGGTGCCACTTTCCGGAATAAGGTCGAAGCGGCATTTTTCCCGGCACTGGATACATTTAAACCACAGCTGGTAATAATCTCTGCTGGGTTTGATGCGCACGCCGAAGATCCGCTTGGCGAACTCAAGCTGGTCGAAGACGACTACCGCTGGGTGACGAAGCTAATCAACGACATCGCCAACCGCCACGCCGAGTCACGCATCGTGTCGATCCTAGAAGGGGGATATCATCTGGGCGCCCTCGGCCGCAGTGTCTGTGCCCACATTGAAATGATGCTGCACGATTAATTCACCGTTTAACTCGAAGTCACTTCAAGCAAAATTTTATTGCAATCATGACGAAGACCGTCGATTTTCTCCGAACACCCGTGCGATGATGATGGCTTGATTTGACGCTTTGGATCTCAACACACAACCATGACCGATCTGTCTGATTACGCGCAATACCTGACGCCGAATTACGGCGTTCCACCAATCATCATGACCCACGGTGCGGGCTGTGTGCTATTTGATCAATCCGGGGACGCTTATCTCGATTTAGCCGGTGGCATCGCCGTCAGCGCACTTGGGCATTGCCACCCTGAACTGGTTGAGGCGCTGACTCAGCAGGCGCACAAGGTGTGGCACCTGTCTAACACCTTGGCCAATGAGCCTGCCATTGCCATGGCACAAGTACTGGTCGAAAACACCTTCGCAGATCGAGTATTTTTCTGTAATTCAGGCGCAGAAGCCAACGAGGCTGCGATAAAAGCAGCCCGTCGTGCGGCTTTTAACGAAAAAGGCGCCGAAGCCTTTGAAATTCTTTGCTTCGAAAATGCATTTCACGGTCGCACAATTGCCACCGTGACCGCAGGCGGACAACCTAAATATCGAGAAGGGTTTGGACCGATGCCAACCGGTTTCCGCCATGTGCCTTTCAATGACTGCAAGGCCATGGAAGCGGCCGTCTCGGAAAAGACCTGTGCCATCATGGTGGAGCCAATCCAGGGTGAAGGCGGCGTGCGGCCGATTTGCCCTACGTTTTTTGAAAGAATCCGCGCAGCCTGTGACCGGGTTGGAGCTGCATTGATCGTGGACGAGGTACAAACAGGGATGGGCCGCACAGGACACCTGTTTGCGTATCAAGAAACAGGCGTCAGCCCAGATATTTTGGCAAGCGCGAAAAGCCTCGGGTGTGGTTTCCCTATCGGCGCCATGCTGTGCCGGGAATCCATCGCCAAACACTTGGTTCCCGGGACCCATGGCAGCACCTATGGCGGAAACCCGCTAGGTACCGCAGTTGCATTGAAAGCATTCGAGTTGATCCACACCGCGGAATTCATGGATACAGTCCGTGCGCGAGGTGAACAATTGATGCAGGGGCTCAACCGCCTCAATGCACAGCACAAAATTTTTGATCTGATTCGGGGACGGGGTCTATTGATCGGCGCCGTATTGAAAGCAGAACATGCAGGCCGAGCGTCTGAATTGGTCAATCTAGGTCACCAGGAACAGATTCTGACCTTGGTTGCCGGCCCCAATGTCCAGCGATTTGCGCCTCCGTTGATCATCTCAGAAGACGAAGTTGAGCAAGCCCTCACGAAGCTGGATAGGGTCTATCAAGCCTTTAACAACACATCCACACACTGAATGGTTTAAACTCAGCGCATGAGACAACAAACATCTAAATTAGCAGCCGCAATCGTCACTGCGGCGGGCTTGAGCCTCGCGTCCTTGGCCAGTGCCTTTGATGTGGCAGGGTTGCGTATAGGGGATACAGTAGAGCAGTTTCAAGCACTTGAAAGCCCTGCAAAAGAATACCTAACGATTACCCATGACCCTGACGGCAAAATCGTTCGCTTGTTCTATCGGCAGGAAGGACTTCCAAACGACGAGCGTACTCAAGCGAAACTAGTGAATCGCATCTGTAACAAATACGGACGTGTCACCCCTTGCTACAGTGCGTTGTCTGAAATCGAATCCAATGACAAACAATTTTTGCGTTTCTTCCATCTCTACCGCAATGATGAGAAAACACAAGAATTGCGCGCTCGAATCCGACGCACCAAGGCATTCAGTTTGACTCCTGATTTAACGATTGAAATTGATCTGATGGACTCAGCCTATGCGAAGGCATTGCGCGAGCAGAAATCGACTGCATCAGATCTAATTGATTTTTAAATAAAAAAGCCCAGACATGCTGGGCTTTTCGATACACGGCATCCGTTTACTCGGAGCGAGCTTTCTCAATTAAATAATTCAGTACCTCAAACAATGCTTGCTGGCCTCCAGCCTGTGACACGCTAGTCACGTATTTTCCATTGACCACAAGCGCAGGCACACCAGTGATGCCGTAAGCACGGACACGCGAGTCGGACAGTCGCAGTGCGCTCTCAGTTGCGAACCCGGTCAGCTCACGTTTGACGACTTGTGGGTCAGCTCCAAAACGCGTAAAAAATGCCACAACTTCATCTGCGCGTTGCAGTCGCTGCCCCTCGCGATGAAGCGCGTTAAACAACGGCTCATGGATCTGGTCCAGGATGCCCAGATTTTTTGCAACCCAGTACATCCGCGCGTGCATTTCCCACGACCGACCAAACACAACCGGCATGGTGTCGAACCTTACATCATCGGGCAATTGCTTAGACCAAGCTTTCAGTGAGGGGTCAAGTGCATCGCAATGCGGGCATCCGTACCAAAAGAGCTCGATCACTTCGATCTTTGCCGGATCGGCAGTCACAACAGGCTTTGACAATGTCTGATAATGCACACCATCTTGGAAACCTTCCTGCGCACAGGCTTGATTCAAAACCAAAGCCAAGCCCAAGCAGACTCGCAAAAACAGACGCCTGATCATTAACGCAGTCCCTCGATGTAACTCGCAACCGCTTTCATGTCGGCATCAGACATGTTCTTAGCAACGCCGTTCATCATGCCATTCACGCGAGCACCCTCGCGAAATGCTTGTAATTGCGACACATTGTATCCAGTCCATTGCCCGTGCAGTGCCGGAAATCCAGCAGACTCCATACCATAGCCGGTTGGTCCGTGGCAGGCCGCGCACGCACTGATACCCTTTTCTGAATCACCGAACCGATACAGCTCTTCACCGCGCGCAACCAATTCTGGATCAGCAGCGCCAGCGGAGATTTGCAGGCCACTGTAATAGGCTGCCAAATCCGCAATGTCATTGTCTGTCAACGCTGCCGCCATGCCTTGCATGATCGCGTTGGCTCGAGAGCCGTCCCGGTAGGCTTTCAAGGTCGACTCCAGGTAAGTAGCGTGTTGACCAGCTAACTTTGGATAGTCGGCTACAGCGCTGTTTCCATCGGCGCCATGACAGGCAGCGCAGGTTGCGCTTTTAGTCTTGCCTTGATCTGCATTGCCCAGATAACTCTCTGGAGTTGAAGTTTCGGCGGCATGTGCCATGGTGGTCATCATGCTGAGCGCCAGCGCTGTCCATATCGACTTCATTGATCTCATCTCTTCGTTAAGAACGCGGTATTCTCTTAGGTGCAGTAGTATACATGCGTCCCAATTTTTATGCAGTTTAGGAATAAGGCAAACGTGCGTGATTTTCAACTCAATCCAGTGCTTGCGCGAGCAACATTTACAACAAGCGCACCAAACCTCGCACAATGTCCTCCTGAATGCGGTCCAGAGGTCGGATTCTGCGGGCGCTCCAATGCAGGCAAATCCAGTGCGCTAAATACGCTTACCGGACAAAAGAGCCTTGCGCGGGTCTCAAAAACGCCCGGACGCACCCAGTTAATCAATTTCTTTGAAGTGCCCAACACAGGCGGCTTTCTGGTCGATTTACCTGGATATGGTTTTGCCAAGGTCCCAGAAGCCATGAAAAGACAGTGGCAACAGAATTTAGGAGAGTTTCTCGCCGAACGGCGGACGTTGATTGGCCTGGTGCTATTGATGGATGTCAGACACCCAATGACTGAGCTTGACAAACAACTCCTGACTTTCGCAGATCACCGTGGCATAGACTCCCTGTTGTTGTTAACGAAAAGCGACAAGCTAAGCCGCAATCAAGCGGCAAAGGCCCGATTGGGTGTTGAAAAACTCCGCCCCCACTCAGTGGTTCTTAATTTCTCAAGTTTGGATCGACAAGGACTTTCAGAAGCGTCTGAGTGGATCCACGATCGCTTAGTGGATCCTTCGACCACCTCGCAGGCATAAAAAACCCCGGCAGCTCACTCCGGGGTTTCAAGGCCGACAGGGGTTTGTCGGAGAAGAGATCGAGGGAATCTCATGTTCTATCTATTGAGACCGCCGATTTCGCATTAAGTTCCAAACAAATTAAAATTAATGCGCTTCAAACCAACTGGGACCAACACCAATCTCCACTACAAGTGGGACATTTAGGCTGGCCGCGGCTTCCATCTCCTGACGCACCATGGTGCGAGACGCCTCAAGCGCATCATCCCGCACCTCAAATACCAACTCATCATGCACCTGAAGCAGTAAATTGCATGCCAAATCGCGCGTATCCAGCGCGCCCTGCACCCGAATCATTGCACGCTTAATGATGTCCGCTGCCGTGCCTTGCATCGGTGCGTTGATTGCCGCCCGCTCAGCAGCCTGACGCACTTGCGCTTGTTGCGCCCGAATATCAGGTAACGTCAGGCGGCGCCCAAAGACTGTTTCGACATATCCTTTTTCATGTGCCATGGTGCGGGTGCGGTCCATGTAACTCCGAACCCCTGGATACCGCTCAAAGTAGACATCGATATAACGTGCCGCCTCGGCACGCTCAATTCCCAGTTGCCGAGATAAACCAAACGCACTCATGCCGTAGATCAGGCCGAAATTAATCGCTTTTGCTCGCCGGCGTTGTTCATCCGTGACAAACATAGGTTCCACATCAAAGACCTCCGCCGCAGTCGCGCGATGAATGTCATCGCCGCGACCAAATGCCTGCACCAAACTGGCGTCGCCGGACAGGTGCGCCATGATACGAAGCTCAATCTGTGAGTAATCAGCCGCCATCACAGACCAACCTTTTGGCGCCACAAAAGCCTTTCGTATTCGACGGCCTTCCTCGGTCCGGATTGGAATGTTCTGCAAATTCGGATCTGCTGATGACAAACGACCCGTCGAGGTGACCGCCTGATGGAACGACGTGTGAATCCGTCCATCATCCGCATCACAGTCTTCTGGCAATTTATCGGTATAGGTTCCTTTCAACTTAGAAAGGCTGCGATGTTCGATAAGGATTTTCGGTAGCGGATAATCCAACGCCAATTCAGACAGCACCTCTTCATTGGTTGATGGCGCGCCTTTTGGCGTTTTTTTCAACACTGGTAATTTCAGCTCATCAAACAAGATCTCTTGCAGCTGTTTTGGACTCGCTAAATTGAATTCACGTCCTGCCACTGCATGTGCCTCCGACTCCAAGACTGTCAATCGCTCGCCCAAGGCCTTGGATTGCACTCTTAAAATGTCTGGATCAAGCAAGGCCCCATGATTTTCCATAGTTCGCAAAATTTGCATGACAGGTAATTCCAGATCCTGATAAATCGATTGCAAACCTGTCTCTGCATCAAGTCGATCAGTCAATGCGCGATGCAATCGCAACGTGATATCCGCATCTTCAGCTGCGTAATGGCATGCCGCATCAAGAGGCACGTCAGCAAAACCAATTTGTTTTGCCCCTTTTCCGCAGACCGATTCGTAGGTGACCGTTTCCACCCCCAAAACTCGTCTTGCCAAACTGTCCATGTCATGCCGACCACCAGATGCATCCAACACATAACTCATCAACATGGTGTCCGCCAACGCACATTGTGGGCTGATACCCACCCGCTCAAGCACAGTGAGGTCGTATTTCAAATTGTGCCCCACCCAGGTGCATTGGGGCTCCGACAGCAAGCTCGCCAATTCCTTTAGGACAGTCGTGATAGGCAACTGCGCACCCTCGTGGTGTGCCACGGGGATATAACACGCCTGACCAGGCTCACAAGACAGCGATACACCCACCAAATCCGCATGCCGCGCCACTAACGATGTCGTCTCTGTATCCAACGCAAAGACACCTGCGAGCTTGCATTTAGCAATCCATTGCATCAAAACAGATGCGTCTTGGATCAGTTCATATTGAATTTCCGCCGGTGCATCGACCGCTGTTTGCGCAACCGGTGTTTGCGCTGTCTCTGCATCCACTCGATCCAGTTGTCGCAAAAACTGGTTCATCTCGAGCGCTTCGTAGAGTTCACGAAGTCGAGAGATATCAGGTGCAGTGCGCGTCAGTGCCTCAGCAGTAACCGGGAGTTCACAATCTGTTTTGATCGTGACCAATGCTTTAGACAGCGGCAGCACATGCATGTGCTCTCGAAATGTCTCACCAATTTTGCCGCCTATTGCGTCCGCGTTCTCAACCACACCGTCAAGTGAACCATATGCATTGAGCCACTTCGCCGCCGTCTTTGGGCCACATTTAGGAATTCCTGGAACGTTGTCGACACTGTCACCGGTTAATGCCAGAAAATCGATGATGCGATCGGCAGGTACACCAAACTTTTCGATCACTGAATCCGGAGTCAGCAGACTGTCAGTCATGGTATTCACCAGGGTAACTCGATCTGTAACCAACTGCGCCAGGTCCTTGTCACCAGTCGAGATCAGAACTGATTCCCCAGCCGACTCAGCCTGTCGGGCCAATGTGCCAATTACATCATCCGCTTCGACCCCCGGTATCACCAACATGGGGTATCCCAAAGCTTCGACAATCTCATGCAATGGCGTAATTTGAGCTCGGAGATCATCGGGCATTTTCTCGCGATTGGCTTTGTATTGATCATACATCGCATCTCGAAATGTCTTACCAGAGGCATCAAACACCACCACCATGCGTTCGGCGCCTGTGGAATCAGCCAATTTCTTCAACATAGAGACCACACCACGAATTGCGCCAACAGGCTGTCCATCCCGAGTTGTCAGCGGTGGCAAGGCATGGAAGGCGCGATACAGGTAAGACGACCCGTCGACCAGTACCAAAGGTGCAGTCATGTTGGCTCCTGAGTGTGTCGGTTTTGCATGTGTCAGGGCATAATACCGCGCTTACACAGGACACGGCGATGAGTGTTTATACCGAGTTAACTCTCCAAGATCTGGAGNGCTTTACCAAACAATTTGATTTGGGACCTTTGAAATCATTCGAGGGCGTCGATGCGGGCGTGGAGAACACGACCTATTTTGTATCCTTCGCCGACCACGAAACGGTGTTGCAGATCTTCGAAGAGCAGGGCTTCGGGGAGGTGCCATTTTTTATTGAACTCAACTGTCGTCTCGGTCAGCAGGGAGTCCCTGTGGCGATTCCAATCGCGAATAGCCAAGGCGAGCGCCTCTTTACACTCAAAGACAAGCCGGCCGTGCTCTTTCCGCGACTCAAAGGAGGCACCGTGGCCACCCGCAGCCCACAGGTGTGTCATCAAATTGGTGCCGCCCTCGGCAAGATGCACCACGCTACAGCTGGCTACACAGACCTAACACGCGTCAATCACCGGTGGAATCTGTGGTGGGAATCAAATGTCGAGCGCGTGTTGGATTTGGTACCTGATCCACACCAAACGACACTGCTAGACCAAGTGCAACGTTCAAAGCAATTCGTCGAAGCTGCGAAAGAGTTACCGGGAGGATTAATTCACGGCGATTTATTTGTCGATAACGCGCTATTCGACGGCGACCAGTTGTCTGGAATCATCGATTTTTACAATGCGTGTAATGGCGCGTTTTTGTTTGATCTTGCGGTCACCGTGAATGACTGGTGCTCGGGGCCTGATGGGCGCCTCGACGCAGCACAAACAGGTGCTTTACTTGCAGCATATCAATCTGAACGGCCGCTCTCAGATCTCGAACAATTGCAATGGCCGCTGGCACTCGAAACAGCGGCATTGCGATTTTGGATGCTTCGCCTGGTCGCGCTCGCACGCAAACGCGAAGGCGGACCCCAGGCACCGCCCCACGTCAAAGATCCGAATGATTTTCTGCAGATCTTGTTGGCCCGACGCAAAGACCCGCAATGCGCCTTAATCACCGGTTAGGTGGTGCACTCTCAACACACTGGGGCCTCGCCTGGCCCCTGATTCTCGCTAACAGCGCCATCCCGTTGCTCGGCCTTGCCGACGCTGCTATCGCAGGTCACTTAAAACATGCCTATTATCTGGCTGCAGTCACCGTCGGCGCTGAACTATTTGCAGTCTTTTTCGGTGCCTTTTCTTTTCTCAGGATGGGAACAACAGGCTTAGTCGCACAAGCTGTCGGCCAAAACGCCACGACCACAACTCTCAAAATACTCGCCAATGCGCTGGTGTTAGCTGGCTGCCTGGGACTCGTCGTGACGGTGTCGGGAACACTCGCCGTTGACCAGGTGATCAAGTGGATCAAACCGAACCCTGATATTTTGCTGCCACTTACCGCATATCTCGAAATCCGCATGCTCTCAGCCCCAGCCGCCTTGATGTCGTTTGCCCTCACTGGATGGTTCATTGGTCGTGGCCTGACACGAATCGCCCTCTACCTGGCTCTCGGGGTCAATCTACTCAATATTGTCTTAAATTATGTGTTCGCAATCGGGCTTGGGATGAACAGTAACGGCATCGCCTTAGGTACAGTCATTGCTGAATACCTCGGCCTCGGGTATGGCGCATTTTGGTTGTCTCGTGTCACCGGCTTGACACAATTCCTCAAGAACTTAAGGCCCGAGAGGATCGTGCTGATCCGGTTGTTGGGTATCAATGGTCCGCTGTTTGTTCGCACACTTGCCTTGCAAGTGGTGTTCGTCGGTTTGTCTGTGCACGCCGCCCGTCTTGGTGTGACTGAAGCAGCAGCCGTTGGGCTGTTTTTGGTACTCCTCGCCACTGCTGCATACGCATTGGATGGATTCGCTTTTGCGTCAGAAATCGAAGCAGGGCAGGCCCTCGGTTCAGGCCAGTCAGAACGCTTCAAAAACAGTTTGTGGGCTGGCGCCATCCTGACTCTAGGTACGACACTGTTGATGCTCTTGGCTGTGGCCACCGGCGGATCGTATCTAATTCAAGCGCTCACAGCGCACAATGAGGTGCAATTAGTGGCAACCGGTCTATTACCTTGGTTCTACGGCATTCTTCTCGCTTTGTGTTTGTCGTACTGGTTGGATGGCGTGTTTATCGGACTCACTCGCAGCCTTGAGATGTGTCTCACGATGTGCCTGGCTACTCTGATCGGTTGGATCGGCGTCCTGTACTGGAACGACGCGAACTCACTCGATGATTTATTTTTCGCATTTTTTTGTTTTGGTGTCCTGCGGACGCTATTTTTGGGCAGCAGGCTTCCGGCGGCCTGGCGTATCGTTATGACTCGCGAGGCTCATCGTCGAGCAAAATCCGAACCGGCTTAACATCTTCATCGAATACAGGATTGGTGTAGTTCACGCGTGTCACCACTTCATCCGCGGCCTGCTCCGTCAAAGCGATCACGTCTTGATGTCCGCAGGCTACACACTCACGTCGCATGACTTGCGCATCCGCGTCCTGCCAAGCCTGCAATTTATCCAATTGCCCGCATTGCTGGCAGACCGCCCCGGCAATAAAACGTTTGACCGTCACAGCGTTCTCCACATACTTTTCATGTTGTACTCCAATTCATTGCAAACCGGCGAACCATTATGACCATACGTGCCTATCAAGATCACCATCCAGTTGTTCCAGAATCTGCATGGGTCGACCCTTCTGCAGCTGTTATCGGACAAGTCACCCTAGGTGACTCCGTCTCTGTTTGGCCACAGGCTACGGTGCGTGGCGACGTAAACGCAATCCAAATCGGAGACCACAGTAATGTCCAAGACGGCGCTGTTTTGCACTGCACTCATGACGGCCCATACACCAACGGAGGATCGCCCCTATCGATCGGTGCGCGCGTCACGATCGGACATCAGGCGTGTTTACATGGATGCACCATCGGCAACGATGTGCTGATTGGCATTGGCGCCATCGTTTTGGACAACGTGGTGATCGAAGACCAGGTGATGGTCGGCGCCGGCAGTTTGGTCCCACCCGGAAAACGGCTCGAGTCTGGTTACCTGTACGTTGGCTCACCGGTTAAACAAGCCAGAGCACTGAGCGAGCAAGAAAAACAGGCACTCGCTTACTCAGCGACTCATTACATGGCGCTGGCCAAAGCACACCGGCAGGTCACCGGCTAGGCTAACTGGCGGCTTTTTCTACCTTGTCCGCTTTTTTCAGTACTTGGGCTGCCAAATCAATTTTGTATGCCGCAATTCGATCGCGTAAAGCCGGATCGGATGTAGCAACGATCTGTGCAGCCAATAGACCGGCATTGTAAGCACCGTTGATCGCCACTGTCGCGACAGGAACCCCCTTTGGCATTTGTACAATCGAAAGCAAACTGTCCTCACCGTTGAGGCAAGTCGCTACCACTGGAACACCGATCACGGGGAGTTCAGTTGATGCAGCGACCATACCAGGCAAATGCGCCGCACCCCCAGCACCAGCAACAATCACATCCAATCCCCGCTGGCGGGCGGTTTTTGCATACTCCATTAACCGGTCTGGCGTTCGATGAGCGCTCACAACGGTCGCCTCCACCGCAACTCCTAAATTTTTCAAGGCATCAACAGCTGCTTCCATTACAGGCCAATCTGAATCCGACCCCATGATCACACCTACTTTTGCGGTCATTGACTCTCTGCTCCTCGTATTCGCACCCGATCTCGCATGCGCTCAAATGATTTAATCAGACTCTCATGATCCGATCCGATCCAAGTGATATGGCCCATTTTCCGCCCTGGACGGCAACTGGATTTGCCGTAAAGATGCAGATGCACATCCGGTGCACCCAACACATGATCCAACCCCTCGATCACAGGTTGACCCACATATCCCTCAGCACCCACCAAATTCATCGTCAAAGCGCAGCCCCGTAATGTTGTGTCACCCAAAGGCAAGTTCAAACAAGCGCGCAACTGGTTCTCAAACTGGCTCGTGACACACGCCTCAATGGTGTGATGCCCTGAGTTATGGGCACGCGGAGCAACTTCGTTTACCAGCAAATCACCCGTTGCAGTTAAAAACAGTTCAACCCCAAACAAACCCTCTGTCTTAAAGCTCGCCACTGTCGTCCGTGCCAAGGCCTGTGCGGCCTCACGCACTTCAACTGAAACCCGAGCCGGAGCCAGTAAATAGTGCAACAAATTCAAATCAGGATCGACGACCATTTCTACTGGATCGTAGGCAACCATCTCACCAGATGCGTTCCGCGCCACCATCACAGCCAATTCGATTGCGTCCGGAACAAATGCCTCGAGAAAACTTTCAACTCGGAGACGCTTATCCCAATCATCACGACTGCGGATGATATGCACACCCCGACCATCGTATCCACCGGTACACGCCTTCTGTACACAAGGCAAACCAAAGGCTTCAACGGCCTCGAACGTTGCCTCAGGCGGCAAAAGGTCAAAATGCGATGTGGGAATCTGGTGCGCCTGATAGTGCTGTTTCTGATCGAATTTGTTCTGAATCAACCGAACAATGGCTGGAGAAGGCACCATGCGCGCACCCGCTTCAGCCAAAGCCACCAAAATGTCCGCACCGATGTCTTCAAGATCAAACGTCACCACATCAGACACATCGCAAAGCGACTTCAAACTTGCCGAGTCATGCAACGCACCGAGAATTTGTGCCGACGCCACTTGACCAGCAGGTGACCGTGGCTCTGGATCCAAAATGGTCAGGTCGACTTGATGCGCATTGCAAGCGGGCGCCAACATGCGCGCCAATTGGCCACCGCCAACAATACCGAGTCGAGAGAGAGGAAGATCATGCGCCATAGGTGACACCGCAAAAGGTCATGAGTTTAGCAGAGACCGCCTAAGATACCGAATCGCGACCGAAATCAGAAAGCTGAGCAAACGGGTCAGGATACACCCCAGTCCACAACTCGAAGGCTCGAGCTGCTTGACCAAGAAGCATACCTAGACCATCAGATCGGTGCTCTGTCAAAGAACGGCACATTTTCAGAAACGGGGTTTCGTGGACGCCATAAACCAAGTCATAACACGCGCCATCCGCATTGAGAATTCGATCAGTTAGTGCAACACCAGCGCTTCCAGACAGGCCTGCCGAAATACCATTGATAACCAAATCAAATGGCCGTCCTTGCTGGTCGAGGTCCAATAAATCAATTGCACTGACGCCACGCCCAAAACGATCGGCTAGGCGAGCCGCTTTCTCGACCGAGCGATTGGCAATCACGACCTCGCTAGGTCGGCGCGCAATCAAAGGTGCCAAGCAGCCAGAAATTGCACCGCCTGCGCCTAAAATCAGAATTCGCGCACCTTCCAGAGACCAGCCCAAACGATCAAAATCATCAAGCAACCCCAAACCATCGGTGTTGTGGCCAAATATCCCCCCGGGTGCAGGCACAAGTGTGTTGCACGCTTGCGCATTTGAGGCTTCTTCAGAGGTCTGGCTACACAGTTGGAACGCAGCCCATTTGTGGGGCACAGTCACGTTCAAGCCCTGTCCNCCGTCTTCAAAGAAGGCATTTACCGCTTCCGCAAAATCGGACGCAGTAACCTGATGCTTCTCATAGCGGACATCAAGTCCTACTTGGGCTGCAAACCGCTGGTGAATCTCCGGGGACAAGGAATGCGCGATCGGATCACCGAATACCGCAAATCGGTAAGTCACACCCACTCCCTCGGCACCAAATACTCCATAAGGCGTGATTCATCGCTGCCTTTTTCCGGCACGTAACCGTATTCCCATCTAGCCAACGGTGGCATCGACATCAAAATCGATTCGGTGCGTCCGCCGCTTTGCAACCCAAATAACGTGCCTCGATCGTAGACCAAATTGAATTCCACATAGCGGCCGCGGCGGTAAAGTTGGAACTCCCGTTCACGTAACCCATAGGTTTCACCGTGTCGTCGCTCCACAATTGGCAAATAGGCCGGTACAAATGCATCGCCGACGGCTCGCATCATGGCAAAGCTTTGCTCAAAACCGAGTGAATTAAAGTCGTCAAAAAATAGCCCGCCAACACCCCGTGTTTCCTGACGGTGCGGCAAATAAAAATAACGATCACAATGTGCTTTAAACTCGGGATAGTAGGCCGGACCAAACGGATCGACGGCCTCTTTAGCGACCTGATGAAAGTGCTGACAATCGGCATCGAACGGATAGAAAGGGGTTAAGTCAAAGCCGCCACCGAACCACCAGACAGGGTCTTCATTGGGTTTTTCAGCCACAAAAAATCGCACGTTGGCGTGTGACGTCGGAACGTAAGGGTTCTCAGGATGAATGACCAGACTGACACCCATTGCTTGCCATGCACGTCCGGCAAGCTCGGGACGAGACGCAGTCGCAGATGGCGGCAACGAGGCACCGAGAACATGGCTGAATCCTACGCCTGCCTTTTCGAAAACCGCACCATCGGCCATGACGCGCGAGCGGCCACCACCGCCCTCGTCGCGGCTCCACGACTCTTCCTCAAACCGCTGGACTCCATCGACTTGTTCCAGCGCACCACAAATCGTGTCCTGTAAACTAAGAAGGTACTCTTTTACTGCCTCAATTTTCATCATCTTCCTCTGTTAAGCCCGAATCACGTTCCCTGACGCCATATCGCAAATGGTACTTGGTTTCACATACCCTTGGGTTCGCGCGCAGCTGACGTAATCGACCTGATCCGATAATTGCAGCATCACTTGCCACCGAAACTGGCACGCCGGGCGACCCGAACGATTGGCTGAAGTTGACACAATTGGACCAGTCCGATCGATGATAGACCGCAGAAAAGGCATCTTGACTTGGCGAACAGCCAAGCTAGAACGCCCGCCCGTTAGAATGGATGGGCAATCTCCATTAACCGGAACCACCCAAGTCGAAGGTCGCCCTGATTCGAGATAAGCGGACTCAAGAATGGGGCAGGTATACCAATCAGACAACTGGGCAAAATCAGAAACCAACACAATTAAGCCTTTGCTCGGTGCACGCTGTTTGATCTGGAGTATTCGACCAACAGCATGTAAATGATCGATGCGACTCGACAGACCCCATACACCCTCGGTCGGTAACGCACAAACACCGGCTGCATTCAGCACGGCAACAGACATCTGTAAATCTGCTCGATTCAAAACTGTCACTCCATGGTTATGTGCGTGACATCATAAACGCCAAGCGCTTTGCCGTCCCCGCTTTGCAAAACATACAGACGCACAAACCCACCGGTAAATAACCGCAAATTCACTGCCATACCGGGACGAATGCCGAGCTCACTGCCGTGCCCAATTTCAACCAGACGACATCCCAACTGTGCGCCTGACATCATACGAACCGCTTCAAACGATGAAATCGGGATTGGCGGTGATAATCCAGGCAATTCGATGCGCTTCAACGCAGAGCGTGACACTTGCACCACTTCGCGTGTCACCGAGGTAATTGCAGGATAGGTGTAGAGATTCTCTGCGCCATGCTGAGACGCAAAAACACAATCAGTGATGCAACGTTGTGTGNTTTGCAATCGGTAAAATCGGTCCAAAGCACACGCATGCACAGTTCCAGAAGCGATTATGAGCAGCAAAGATAGGGCTCTGAGGCGAGATCGGGTACACTTTTGGCGCATTAACTGAAGCTCCTGAGGGACACTATGGCATTACGTCAGATTCTCGAGTTTCCGGACCCGAGACTCCGCACGATCGCCAAGCCGGTTGCGGCGGTGGATGATTCGATTCGGCAACTGATCGATGACATGTTTGAGACCATGTACGAGGCGAATGGCATCGGCTTAGCGGCCAGCCAGATTGATGTGCATTTGCGAGTCGTGGTTATTGACCTGCAAGATGAAGAACATGAGCCTTTGGTGATGATCAACCCTGAATTTGAGGTGTTGACACAGCAGATCGATGAGATGCAAGAAGGCTGCTTGTCTGTGCCGGGTTTTTACGAGGTGGTGAAACGCCCGGAACACATCCGGCTTAAAGCCCTTGATCGCAATGGCGAGCCCTACACGTTGGAAGCCACCGGTTTGTTTGCAGTCTGTATTCAGCATGAATGCGATCACTTAAATGGAAAATTGTTCGTAGATCATCTCTCCAACCTGAAGCGGTCTCGAATTCGCAGTAAATTAACCAAACAAAAACGTGTTGAGGTCAACGGTTGATGTTGCGCGTGGGCTTTGCAGGCACCCCCGAATTTGCAGTCCCCACGCTTGAAGCTCTGATCCGAGCGCCTGAAGTGCAGGTAGAGTGTGTCTATACACAACCCGATAGACCGAGCGGACGTGGACGCAAACTGTCAGAAAGCGCCGTCAAGCAGTGTGCGATTTCGTCCAATATTCCATTGAGGCAACCACAAACTCTGAAATCGACCGAAGAAATCGACGCGTTTAAGGCGTTGCAATTGGATGCATTCATCGTCGTCGCCTATGGCCAAATTCTCAAGCAAGACATCCTCAATCACCCAAGATTGGGTTGCTTAAACGTCCATGGATCTATTCTCCCAAGATGGCGAGGAGCCGCACCATTACAACGAGCCATTGCCGCAGGTGATACCGAAACGGGGATCACCATCATGAAAATGGATGCTGGACTGGATACTGGGCCCATGCTGTCGTGGACAACGGTCCCCATCACAGACCACACAACAAGCGGTGATCTGCACGATGAGCTCGCTGAAATTGGCGCATCACTTCTCGTTAACACACTGTGCGAATTAGCCAGTGGCCGCATTCAACCCATTGGTCAACCGGATGTTGGCGCCACTTATGCAACAAAAATTGCAACCGATGATGCGTGCATCGATTGGAACCAGCCACAATCCACCGTCATGCGACAAATTCATGCATACAATCCCGCACCCGGGGCATTCACTTTTGCTGGAAATACACGACTAAAAATCTATCGAGTGGATTATTCTGATGCGCCCGAAAAGCCAGCCGGCTCACTTTGGCAGGCAGCCGACGGTTCCGTTCTTGTAGCCACCAACGATGGCGCACTTAAAATCCTCGAGAGTCAGTTGCCCGGCGGGAAGCGAATGGATCAGCAGGCCATGCAACAACAGAAACAGGCCCCTTGGCACTCCTTCGCAACTTTGAAGAAACAACCTGAATGAAACGCTCAGTCAGAACACACGCTGCCGAAATTATTTATGCGTTGCAAAATCAACAGTCAAATCTGGACGCACTACTGAGAAAACACGGGAAAACACTCGATGAGTCTGACAGACGGCATCTTCAAGCATTGTGTTATGGACTCTGCCGTGAGTGGTTTCATATCGAGGCGATTGAAAATGTATTGATCGAGCGGCCGCTGAAGGCACGTGATCAGATATTGAGCGCGGTGGTTCGTTGTGGAATTTACGAATTGGGTTGGATGGCCAGCAAAGAGCACGCCGTGGTCTCTGAATACGTTGATGTTGCCGTGGTAGAAGGGAGGCCATGGGCCAGGGGGCTGGTAAACGCTATTCTGCGCCAATTCATTCGGAAAAAGTCAGAGCTCAAGATGGAGCGTCAAACGGACGAGGCGCTCTGGAACCATCCCAAATGGCTAATCGATGCAATTCAAGCTGCATGGCCAGACCAATGGGAACGCATAGTGGTCGAAAACAACGTACATCCCCCGATGACGCTGAGGATTAATCAACAAAAGGCATCAGCCGTCGACTATTTGGAGGAGCTGGTCGCTGCTGGGATCGAAGCGACTCCCGGAACGGCACCCAGCTCCATCCGGCTTCGCATTCCGGTATCTGTCAACCGACTGCCCGGCTTCGAAGAAGGTCTGGTGAGTGTGCAAGATGAATCCAGCCAATGGGCCTCGGTTGCCCTCGCGCCAACTAACGGAGAGCGCATTTTAGACGCCTGTGCAGCACCCGGCGGTAAGACCTGCCACATACTGGAGCTCGCGCAGTGCCAGCTCACTGCGCTTGATATCAGCGAACAACGCCTGGCTCGGGTCAAAGAAAATTTAGTGCGACTTGGACTGCGCGCAACCCTTAAAGCGGCTGATGCATCTCAAATCGACGGGTGGTGGGATAAAGAACCATTCGATGCCATATTATTGGACCTGCCGTGTTCTGCGACTGGAGTCATCCGTCGCAACCCCGATGTTCGACTGATGCGCTCAGAAGAGTCGTTGCGATCACTGCTTAGCATGCAGATCATGATTTTAGATGCCACATGGCAAACTCTATGCGAGGGTGGGCGTATGCTAGTCACCACCTGCTCGATTCTTCCGCGGGAAAATGACGTGCAAATTGAGAAATTTCTCGACCGACATCCAGATGCATCCGTGCAACAAATCACTCATGTTCCAGGCTTGGCCACCAGTTTTGGAATTCAACAGTTGCCTGATCATGCCGGAGGCGATGGCTTCTATTATGCGCTTCTGGTTAAATCAGGACCCGCAAGTGATGGGGTGTTTGCGTGAAAATCATTATTTTGGGTGCAGGCCAAGTAGGTGCGACCCTTGCGGAGAATCTAGCCTCCGAGGCAAACGACATTACTGTGGTTGATGTGGATCGTTTGCGGTTACGAGCGCTGCAAGACCGCCTCGATCTACGCACCATTCACGGCAACGGCTCATATCCAGATATCTTAAAAGCCGCTGGCGGAGTCGATGCCGATATGCTGATCGCGGTAACAAACTCTGACGAAATCAATATGGTGGCCTGTCAAATTGCGAGCGCCATGTTTCGTACACCCACAAAAATTGCCCGGGTCCGCTCTCCGGCCTACGACACAACCGCAGATTTAAAAACCAACCCTCTGTTTGGCGGAAAGTCAGCTTTCAACATTGATCAAATCATCCGTCCTGAGCAGCTCGTGACTGAGGCTATTTTTCGCCTAATCCAGCAGCCGGGAGCCTTGCAGGTCATGGATTTTGCNGGNGGCTTGCTCCAATTGGTTGCTGTCCGCGCCTACAACGATGGCGCGCTGGTGGGTCGGGAATTAAAGGACCTCAGACAAGACCTTCCCAATGTAGACACCCGAGTCGCAGCGATTTTCAGAAAGGATCGCCCCATTATTCCGAAGGGTGACACAGTGATTGAAGCGGATGACGAGGTATTCTTCCTCGCTGCACGAAAAGACATCCGCTCGGTAGTTTCTGAGTTGCAAAAATTAGAAAAACCCTACCGACGAGTTTTGATCGCTGGTGGCGGCAATATTGGTGCGCGACTCGCGACAGCTATTGAAAATCAATACCGAGTTAAATTAATTGAGCGAGGCCAAGCACGTTGTAACGAGCTTTCTGAGATGCTTAATCGCACCGTTGTTTTGCAAGGTGACGCCTCAGATCAAGATTTGCTCGTTGAAGAACGCATTGATGATGTTGATGTGTTTTGCGCAGTCACCAACAGTGATGAAGCAAACATCATGTCGTCTATGCTGGCGAAGCGACTGGGTGCCCGAAAAGTAATGACGCTTATTAACAATGCCGCCTATGTNGACTTGGTTCAGGAAGGACTGGTAGATGTCGCGATCAGCCCTGAGCAAGCGACAATTGGCTCTCTGTTACAGTTAGTTCGTCGTGGATCAATTCATGCGGCTCACTCGCTACGACGAGGGGCGGCCGAGGCGATCGAGGCGATTGCNCACGGAGACTCCCGCTCGAGTCGCATCGTCGGGCGGCAGATTCGGGATGTGGATTTGCCTGCAGGTGCGTCCATCGGCGCCATCGTAAGGGGTGAAGAGGTGCTGATTGCCCATGATCACATTGTCATCGAGCATCAAGACCATGTGGTTCTGTTCCTCACAGACAAACGTAAAATTGGCGAAGTGGAGCGACTGTTCTCAGTTGCGCCAACGTTCCTGTAAGCCATGCATCTGACCACGACTCTACGCGTTCTTGGCCTACTTCTAATGGTCTTCAGTCTGGCAATGATTCCATCGATGGTCATCAGTGTGCTGTACGAAGATCAACAGCTTAATCTTTTCATTACCGCCATGGGGGCCATTTTCGCGAGTGGTTTAATCTGCTGGTTGCCCGTACGAAACCAAAAGAGAGAAATGCGCGTCCGAGATGGGTTCCTGATAACAGTCCTTTTTTGGCTAGTTCTCGGCCTAGCCGGCGCTGTACCCCTTGGTTTATCCCAACAACTCAATTTGAGTGTCACAGATGCAATTTTTGAGTCAATAAGTGGGCTCACCACCACCGGGGCAACTGTGATTACCGGCCTCGAATACCTACCAAAATCAATTTTGTTCTATCGCCAGTTACTGCAGTGGCTTGGTGGAATGGGGATTGTAGTCCTGGCCGTAGCCATTTTGCCTTTACTTGGTATTGGCGGGATGCAGTTGTATCGCGCAGAAACCCCTGGGCCCGTGAAAGACGCTAAGCTGTCTCCACGAATTGCCGAGACAGCCAAGGCGCTCTGGTTGATTTATGTGACCCTAACAGCCGCATGCGGTCTGGCATACTGGTTTGCGGGCATGAGCCCATTCGACGCCATTTCACATGCATTTTCCACAGTGGCAATCGGCGGGTTCTCAACCTACGATGCATCTATTGGTCACTTTGACAGTTCGGCAATCGAATTGGTCGCAATCATTTTTATGATTATCGCTGGGATGAATTTTTCATTGCATTTCGCTGCTTGGCATAATCGAACACTGCGGCATTACATTCATGATCCAGAATGGCGGGTTTATCTGCTGTTCTTATTCGGCCTTGCGATGCTTGTATCACTCGTATTGATCGATCGGGGCGTTTACACCGGGGGTGAAGCCTTCCGCTACGGCATCTTCGAGACCGTTTCAGTTGCAACAACGACTGGATTTGCATCTGCTGGATTCAGCACGTGGCCGCTCTTTATTCCGTTTCTGTTGTTGATGAGTGCATTTATCGGTGCATGTGCCGTATCGACGGGAGGTGGGATAAAAGTGATCCGATTGGTGCTGCTTTACAAACAAGCAGCACGGGAAATTCAACGCCTAATCCATCCCAATGCAGTCATCCCGATTAAAGTTGGTGGCAAACCGATTAGCCCACGGGTGATCGATGCAGTCTGGGGCTTTTTAGCTGCATACGTGCTCGTCTTTGGTCTTTTGATGCTCAGCTGCATGGCTTTTGGTGAGGACCCCATTACTGCCTATTCGGCCGTGGGAGCCACATTAAACAATCTCGGTCCGGGCCTCGGATCCGCCGCATCAAACTATGCTGGGCTGTCAGATGGAACCAAGTACGTGCTGACGTTCGCGATGCTGTTAGGACGACTTGAGCTTTTCACGCTGCTGGTGATTCTTACCCCTTCATTCTGGCAACACTAAATCTTTCGAATACCACCTTCAGGTGCAGCATGAAATCGGTTGTATTCCCACTGATACTGTTCCGGGAATTGCCGGACCCATTTCTCGATCGTTTGGTTCATTAAGCCGAGCCACTGCTGTCGCGACACACCATAAGTTGGCTGCTTTAACTCATCAAAGAAGACTTTGTATCCCCCCTGTACTGCAACAGCGCCCGCAACAAACACTCGCGCCTGCGTGGCGTGCGCAATTCGATAGGGCAACGTCGCAGTCAAAGTATCAATGGAGAAAAAAGGAACAAACTCCCCCACACCCTGCTTCGGTGTTTGGTCGGGCAAAAGGATCGCTGTTTTTCCGCATTTCAGATCGTGCAATATGTGTTTGACGCCAACTGGACTAGCGGCGACAAGCTGGTTCCCTCCACGCTCACGCGCAGCCCGAACAAGATGTGACATTTGCTCGACTCGCATCGGCCGAAACATTGCGGTGTAGGGCCGCCGAGTAGACAGCCACAACCCAAATAACTCCCAGTTTCCAAGATGCGGTAGCAATATCAGTGTCGGCGACGTTGCACATGCGGCATCGAAGGCCTCAAATCCGTCAACATCCACAACCCAATTGACAACCTGCGCAGGTGGCTTCTGCCAGGTGGCCAGAAGACGAAAGAACTTGTGCGCCAAATCGTTAAGCGAGGCGCGTACTAGTGCATTTTGCTGATCCGAAGGTAGCTCTGGATAGGCCAAGGACAGATTGGCGCGCGTGACTCGTTCAGACGAGTTTGGAACGATTCGGAGAAAAAACCCAGATACGATCCCAAACAGCTGGAGAATAGGTCGCGGTAAGCGTCCAATAGCGATCATCAACCACTCAATCAAGTGCACAACTCCATAGCCTGTTCGTTATACTGTTTCTTTTTACGCCAGAAATCACGGAATCAATATGCCAGTTGGTAATCCAGACGCATGCACCTTTCAGGGGCTCATCCTTGCACTTCAGCAATACTGGGCCGAACAAGGATGTGCCATCTTACAACCCTATGACATGGAAGTGGGCGCTGGTACGTTTCATCCAGCAACCTTCCTGCGAGCCATTGGTCCAGAACGATGGAATGCCGCTTATGTACAACCATCGCGGAGACCGACCGACGGGCGCTATGGTGAAAACCCCAATCGGGGGCAGCACTATTATCAATTTCAGGTAGTGATGAAGCCGAATCCCGCCAACCTAGTCGAGCTCTACTTTGGCTCATTAGAAATGCTCGGGATCGACCCGACAATTCATGATCTCCGCCTAGTTGAAGACAACTGGGAATCACCAACACTCGGGGCATGGGGACTGGGTTGGGAAGTTTGGCTTAATGGAATGGAAGTGACACAGTTTACTTATTTTCAGCAAGCAGGGGGGTTAGAGTGCTTTCCGGTCACGGGCGAGCTGACTTACGGTCTCGAGCGTATTGCCATGTATCTGCAAAACGTCGACTCAATGTTTGATCTGGTTTGGACCAAATCGGGCGACGATGTGGTCACGTATGGTGACGTATTTCTGCAGAATGAACAGGAAATGAGTGCCTACAACTTCGAACATGCCAACACCGAGTGGCTATTTGCTTCGTTTAATGAAGCAGAACAAGCTTGTGAGCACCTCTTGTCAGCGCAGCTGCCATTACCGGCCTATGAACAAGTACTAAAGGCAAGCCATACCTTTAACCTGCTCGATGCACGGCATGCCATTAGCGTTACGGAACGGCAGCGTTACATTTTAAAAGTCCGCAATTTGGCAAGACAGGTGGCTGAAGCCTACTACCAAACCCGCAAAGCCAAGGGATTTCCACTTGCTGAGCCGAGCCTGCGCGATGCGTTATTAAAGGAAGAAGTTGCATGAGCCTGTCCTATCTATTTGAACTTGGCTGCGAAGAACTTCCATCATCTGCATTGCCACGTCTTTCAGCCCAATTCCATGAGGCGCTCGTCGCACAACTAAAAGCATCGCAAATACAACATGGTGAGATTGAGCTGATTGCAGCGCCCCGCCGGCTTGGCGCACTTATTTCCGGTCTCGCATCCGAAACTCAGCCTATCGCTTTCGAACGACGTGGACCCCCAGTGTCGGCTGCTTATAAAGACAACAAGCCAACGCCAGCGTTGGAGGGGTTCTGCCGCGGATTGGGCATTTCGCCAGACCAAACAGGCACAATTGAAACTGATAAGGGCGCATGGGTAAGTTATCAGGGCGTGGAGCCAGGAAAGGCAGTGGAGTTGGTCTTACCGGAAGTTCTGAGCGCAGTATTTAGCGAATTACCCCTTGCTAAACCGATGCGATGGGGGAGCGGACGCGACGAATTTCTACGGCCAGTACACTGGATTGTAAGCTTGCTTAATGACCGTCATGTACCAATCGATATGTTCGGGGTGACGTCTGGATGCCAGTCATTTGGACACCGATTTCATTCTCCAGCTGCCGTGACAATCTCACATGCGACAACGTATATGGATCAAATGGAGGCGGCTTACGTTTTACCAAGCTTTCGCCTTCGACGTTTGGCTGTTTGGGAGTCTGTGAAGAGTGTTGCCAATGATCATGATGTGGTGGTTCACGACGATGATGCGTTGTTGGATGAGATTACATCGCTCGTGGAATGGCCGGTTGCCCTTTGTGGGGAGTTCGAGAAGGAGTTTCTTGAAGTCCCTGATATTGCCCTAATTGCCGCCATGCGAGGCCATCAGAAATACTTCCATACATGGTCTAAAAACGGTCGACTTAACCACCGGTTTATCACAGTTGCCAATCTCGAGAGCCGTGATCCATCTCAAGTCGTGAGCGGAAACCAACGGGTTATTCGTGCAAGGTTGTCTGATGCACGGTTTTTCTTCCTAAAGGACAAAACTCAAACTTTGGCGTCTCGCCGATCGCAATTAGACCACATTACCTTCCATCCAGCTCTTGGCTCTTTAGGGGAAAAAACCAAACGCGTCATCGAGCTCATGCGCGAGTTGGCGCCACACTTCGGGATCGAGAAGGACGTCGCCGAACGTCTTGGTTTGTTGTCACGATGCGACCTAGTCACTGAAATGGTCTTAGAGTTTGACGAATTACAAGGTCAAATGGGTGCCATTTATGCGTTGTTAGATGGAGAGCCAGAGGTGCTCGCCCGAGGGATAGCGGGACTTTATCAACCAGCCGGGGCATCCGATGCGATTCCAGAGGATGCGATGGGTCTGCTATTGGCAATGTGTGACAAATTGGACACATTAGCGGGCTTATTCGCAGCCAAACAACCGCCCACGGGCAGTAAGGATCCCTTCGCTTTGCGGCGCGCCGCAATTGGTCTAATTCGACTCAATGCACACCCGATGGCGCAGATTGATCTGTTGCCTTCATTTCAACAGGCGTTTGAGATGCAACCTGCTGAACAAGCCGATGAAGATTTCGCAAAGCTTATTAAGTTTGTAGTCGACAGGGAGCACGTCAGATTAGTCGATAAGGGGTTGCGTACAGACGTNGTCGCGGCAGCACAATCTCAGAGCACGCTAGCTACGGCAGCAACAGAAAAACGTGCCTATGCAATTAGCTCATTTCTTACCCACGATGACCTGCCCGACCTGGTAAGCGGCAATAAGCGAATAGCGAATCTGTTGAGTAAAAACAACGAATCCCTAGGTGTAGTTGACGCTAGGCTATTTACGCAAACAGAGGAGACACTCCTGTTTGATACGGCCAAACAAGTCGACGAGATCGTGACTGACGCTGTTTCACGTGAAACTTTTGACCTCGCACTTTCCCAGTTGGCCAGTCTCCGNGATCCGATTGATCAGTTTTTTGAAAATGTAATGGTAAATCACGAAGATAGCGCGATTCGAAATAATCGATTGGCACTCCTAACCTATGTTCGCTCACTGTTTTTATCAGTAGGCGATCTCAGTCTNCTTCAGGTTTAAAAGCGATGCCTGTGATCGTTCTTGATCGGGACGGCGTCATCAATGTCGATTCGGATAACTACATCAAATCCGCAGACGAGTGGCACCCAATCGACGGTTCAATAGAGGCGATTGCCGATTTAACTCGCAGTGGATACCAAGTCGCGGTTGCCACCAACCAAAGCGGACTTGGGCGCAGCTTATTTACACTCAGTGAACTGGATGCCATGCACTCCAAAATGCGCAAACGAGTCGAAGCCGCCGGAGGCGAGATAGCTGTCGTTAGTTTTTGCCCGCACGTACCCGAGGCGCGCTGCGGCTGCCGTAAACCAGAAATTGGTCTTCTGTTGGCGATCCACGAGCAATTGCCCTTAGACTCCGACAGCACTTGGTTCGTTGGGGACACCGACAAAGACCTTGAAGCCGCGCGCCGCATGGGAATTCGAGGAGCACTTGTGCGTACTGGAAAGGGAAGACAGACTGAAAAAAAGGGCCTTGTTTCACGTGAAACAACGCCCATATTCGACAATCTGCGTGGTTTTGCGGACTGGTTACTAGATATCTAGGTTAGCTACGTTTAACGCATTAGCTTCAATAAATGCTCGGCGTGGCTCAACTTCATCACCCATCAGAGTGACAAACATTTGGTCTGCCGCAATCATGTCTTCTACCGTAACCTTCAACAACCTGCGACTGGTTGCATCCATGGTGGTTTCCCACAACTGGTCTGGGTTCATTTCGCCTAGACCCTTGTACCGCTGGATCTGGGGGCCACGGCGCGCCTCACTCATCAACCAATCAAATGCCTGCTCGAACCCTTTGATTGCCAGCGACCGCTCGCCACGATAAACCTCAGAACCAGGCCCAACCAGGTCCGCAAGCAGCTTGGCAGCCTCAGCAATTTTCGCGTAATCACCACCATCGAAAAACTGATGCCCAAATACAAAACGGTCAGTCAATCCGTGCTGAATACGCTCAACCACCAATCGGTATTCGTTGCGTTCTCGATCAAACTCAGGGCTAACCCGGAAAAACATGCCATCTTTCGGATCGGATGGCAGCTGTTGCGCGAGCGCCGCTGCCAACTGTCCCATCCTGGCCTCGTCCTTCAAATCAGGAATAGACACNGGATTCACGTTTAACAGCCCATGCAGCGCTTCATAGGGATAAATTCGATACAACTTATCAGCCACTTCACGACCATGACGATATGCAGTAAACAGTCGCTCCAACACATCCCCACTCAGGAGCTCGGTGCCACCCTGCGCTCGCAAGCTAGCGCCATCAAGCGCCATGTTTGTCAGATAAGACTCAAGCGCCGACTCGTCTTTNAGATATTGTTCCTGTTTACCTTTTTTAACCTTGTACAGAGGAGGCTGTGCAATAAACACATGCCCGCGCTCGACAACCTCTTTAAGGTGTCGGTAAAAGAATGTAAGCAATAGCGTGCGGATGTGGGCACCGTCCACATCGGCATCGGTCATAATAATAATTTTGTGGTATCGAAGTTTTTCAACATCAAACTCTGGGCCAATTGAGCACCCCAGAGCGGTCACAAGCGTGCCTACTTCTTGCGAAGACAATAATTTNTCAAATCGCGCTTTTTCAACGTTCAAAATCTTGCCTTTTAACGGCAAAATCGCTTGTGTTTTCCTGTCTCGACCCTGCTTCGCCGAACCTCCAGCAGAGTCGCCCTCCACCAAAAACAATTCGGAAAGCCCAGGATCCTTCTCCTGACAATCCGCAAGCTTCCCTGGGAGCCCCGCAATGTCCAACGCGCCTTTCCGCCGAGTGAGTTCGCGCGCCTTTCTCGCTGCTTCGCGCGCACGCGCCGCATCAATCATTTTGGCAACAATCTGCTTGGCCTCTGAAGGCCGTTCTGCAAGAAACGTCTGAAATGCTTCTCGCATTTCCTGCTGCACCGCAGTTTTTACCTCTTGCGACACCAGCTTATCTTTCGTTTGCGAGGAAAACTTTGGATCGGGCACTTTCACTGAAATAATCGCGGTCAACCCTTCGCGCGCATCGTCACCAGAAGTTGCTACTTTGGCCTTTTTCAATAACTGCTCATCTTCAATATATTGATTAAGCGATCTGGTAAGAGAGGCACGAAATCCTTCGAGGTGAGTACCGCCGTCTTTTTGCGGGATATTGTTGGTATAGCAGAAGATGTTTTCCTGATATGTGTCATACCACTGAAGTGCAACCTCCACTCCAATCCCATCGTCCCGATTATTCGATGTAAAATGGAAAACGTCGCAGATTGGGTTTTTATTTTTTCCCAAGTAGCCGACGAATGCTGACAGCCCGCCTTCGTATTCAAAGGTCTCCGTCTGGCCCGTGGCTTCCTCAGTCAATTTAATTTTTACGCCCGAATTAAGGAAAGACAGCTCTCGTAGCCGCTTAGCCAAAATCTCATAATGAAATTCCACAGTTGCAAAGGTGTCTTGCGACGGCTTAAAACGCACCATGGTGCCGCTATCCTGTGTCTCCCCAATCTGAACGATGGGCGTCTGCGGATCGCCATGGCGATACTCTTGCTCCCAAACCGCCCCATCGCGTCGGATGGTCAATATGAGTCGCTCACTGAGCGCGTTAACAACAGAGATACCCACGCCGTGCAGGCCACCCGAGACCTTATAGGAGTTCTCATCGAATTTGCCGCCCGCATGCAGCACAGTCATGATGATTTCAGCGGCGCTCTTTCCTTCCTCATGTGCATCAACAGGGATCCCNCGACCGTTNTCTTGAACTGTTACCGAACCATCCGCCTGGATCACTACGTCAATCTGGTCGCAGTGCCCAGCGAGAGCCTCGTCGATCGAATTATCAACGACCTCAAAAACCATGTGGTGCAGCCCAGTTCCATCATCAGTGTTACCAATGTACATCCCGGGGCGCTTACGCACAGCCTCNAGGCCTTTGAGCACCTTAATCGAGCTGCCATCGTAATGCTGTTCTGGCTGGTTACTTTCCATCATCCTTCCTTATGCACACTAATCAATCCATGTTTCACGTGAAACACTCTCGGGTCCACACTCCCGTCTATCGAAAGGCCAACCCGTTGTTCATCAATCCCAGTCGCCAAGACTTGACACCCCGACCTTAACACTTGCTGCCACATCGATGCCTGAAACCGTGCGTCCAGCTCAGCTCCCGGATCATCCAAACACAGCACCGGCTCTACCCCAGCGCATCGAGCAACCTCAAGTTGCGCCANCACCAGGGCCACGTTAGCAGTTTTTAGTTGACCCCTGCTTAATACCTCGGAGGCCTTTTCTTTACCGCACAAAAATTCGATATCAGCTCGTTGCGGACCCAACTGTGTCAGCCGCAATTTCCTGTCTCGATCACGCGACAATTCGAGCTCACTTAACAGTGATCCCTCACCCCAACCGCGGTGATACCGAATCGCCAAGCTTAACTTCAAGCCAAGCGCAGCACTCATCCGAGTGAAAGCGGGTTGAATTTGCGCGACGAAAGCCGAACGCCAACAATCTACCTGTTCACCCAGCGCTGCAATTTGGCAATCCCAACTGGCCAAATCCTGGTCAGNAAGTGTACCACTTCGAAGGCCCGTATTCCTTTGCAAAAGCGCTCGCTTNAACCCAGCAAACACGTGCGCCTCACCGTTCGTACAATGGAACGCACCCCAATCCATAAACCGCCGCCGGTCGCCAGGCGTTCCNACAATCAGATCTGCAATATGTGGCGCAATGGTGAGTACAGGTAGCGCTCGACTCAAAGTNGCCTGACCGCGGGCCGCNGCGCCATCAAAACGCAGTCGACGCTCGCCACCCCTNGTGATTTGCACCGCCATCCTGTGCGACTCTGTGCCCCGAAGCACCTTCGAAAAAACAGTCAACTCCGGTTGATCAAACGCAATCAGCGACTTGTTCCGCGATGTAACGAAACTGCGCCCAAAGGATAACAGCGCGACGGATTCAAGAACTGAGGTTTTTCCCGCTCCATTTTCTCCGAGCCACATATTGACAGAGGGCCCGAGATGAAGCGTTGTCTCCTCGAGCCCTCGAAAATGATGTAGTTTTAGTAGNTCAATCACATGCTATAAGCGCATGGGCATTACAACATAGCGCCCAGCATCGTCGCCCACACCAAGCACCAGCGCGCTGCGATTACTGTCTCCAAAACGAAGCTCAACCAGCTCTGACTCTATAGTTCCGAGAACATCCAACAAATAGCCAACGTTGAATCCAATCTCAAAGCCATCCTGTCCCACGAATTCAACTTCGAGTGACTCTTCAGCCTCTTCTTGCTCTGCATTGTTTGCGACTGCCTCAAGCTGACCCTGTGACAAGCGCAACCGAACTCCCCGATACTGCTCACTCGACAAAATAGATGCACGCTGGAGAACTTCTCTCAGCCTTTTTCGATCCGCACGCACTACATGATCGCCTCCTTGAGGCAATACACGCTCATAGTCAGGGAACCGTCCGTCAATCAGAACGCTAGTAAAAACAAAGCCAGGTGCAGAGACTCGGAAATGGGAGCCTGAGAATGACACCTCAACCGTTTCACCGGCACCGTTAAGCAAACGAGCCAACTCTAAAACCGCTTTGCGCGGCACAATCAACGACACCGGCTCACCAGAAATACCTTCTAAGGGCGTTTGATAGAGACTCAATCGATGACCATCGGTGGCAACAGTACGAAAATCGCCGCCTCCAATCGAAAACAACATGCCGTTGAGATAATANCGGACGTCCTGCTGCGCCATTGCGAACTGCGTTTTCGCAATAGCAGATTGTAAAGGCGCCCTGGCCAACGACACTGTCGTNAACTCTCCTCGCGCTTCAAGTCTCGGATAATCTGGTGCTGGCAAAGTCGACAACTTAAATTTCGATCGACCCGAAGACAGCAGCATTTGCGCACCGTCTTGTTTGAATTGCACAACTGCACCTTCNGGCAAAGCTTTGGCAATTTCCACCAGCTTTTTACCCGGCACAGTGATTGCGCCACCAGAGCCGACATCCACCAATTCCATGTTGGTTGAAATCTCTGTGTCCATGTCGGTACCTGTTAACACAGCGCCCGTGGCATCGACCTCAATCAAGATATTGGCAAGAATCGCCATGGTTTGCTTCCGCTCAACAACGGACGCAGCTGTCTGNGCCTTTTCCAACAACTGCTCGCGAGACACCGAAAATTCCATGCTTAATCCTTATCCTGTCAAAGCTTTTAAAAGGTTGTTGTAATCATCGCGAATTGACAAATCCGTGTCACACAGTTCTTTNATTTTTCGAACCGCATGCAANACCGTCGTGTGATCGCGGCCACCGAATGCATCCCCAATCTCAGGCAGCGAATGATCAGTCAATTCTTTACATAAGGCCATCGCAACCTGCCGAGGGCGAGCAATCGACCGATTCCGTCGTTTTGAGAGTAAATCAGAGATCTTAATTTTAAAATAATCAGCAACCATCCGCTGGATATTATCCAGAGAGATTTGCCGGTCATGTACCGCGATCAAATCACGCAATGTCTCGCGCACAAAATCAAGCGTGATCGCCTGCCCAAAGAAATGTGCATTTGCCAACACACGCTTTAGGGCACCTTCCAAGTCACGCACATTGCTCCGTACTTTTTGTGCTATGAAAAATGCACAGTCCCGCTTTAAATCCACTCCTGCCTGGTTTGCTTTATTAATGAGAATAGCGACACGCGTTTCCAGCTCAGGGGGCTCAAGACGTACCGTTAACCCCCATCCAAATCGAGACTTCAAACGATCTTCCATATTGTCGATTTCTTTCGGATAACGATCCGACGTCAATATGATTTGTTGGCCACCCTCTAACAAACTATTAAAGGTATGAAAGAACTCCTCTTGCGACTTCTCTTTACCAGCAAAAAACTGAATATCATCAATTAAGAGGGCATCCACATTTCGATAGACCCGCTTGAAGTCTGCAATGGCATTCAGCTGCAATGCCTTAACCATGTCTGCTACAAAACGCTCAGAATGAACGTAAATAATTTTCGCATTGGCATTCCGCGAGCGAATGTGATTTCCCACAGCATGCATCAAATGTGTTTTTCCAAGACCCGTATCACCATAGAGGAACAAGGGGTTGTATTCAGAACCAGGCTTTTCGGAAACGCGATTCGCTGCGGCCCGAGCCAACTGATTCGATTTTCCTTCAACAAAATTGTTGAACGTAAAGGCTGTGTTCAGCCGATTGCTGTGTTTGATTTGGCCTTCAACGACTGCCGGCTCACGCTGAGCTAGCTGAGTAAACCCATCTCGAGACGCATCGCCGGATGCATTGGTTTTTTCCGCGGTTTTCGGAGGCGGCGCAGCTGTCACCAATCCGCCAACGCTCGTCTCAGCTGCAGTGCCTGCCGATCCAACGCGNATTTCAATCCGGTACACTCCGCCATGCAGTTGGTTATAAAGCGATCGGATTTTATCCAGATACCGATCCTCAACCCAATCTTTAACAAAACGATTGGGCGCATACAGAAACACCTGTTTGTCCTGCACATCGGGCTGAAGCGGACGGATCCACGTGTTTAACTGCTCAGCGGTTAACTCCTCCGCCAGCTGCTCTACACAAACGCTCCACTTCACACACAATCCTCCACAGATGAGANGTAAGTTATGCACAATCTCAATTCCTGAAGCAAGCNCAAATGCCCAAAACAAATCTAACTAATTGTTTTTAAATTATTAATTTATTTGGGAGCATGTCTGTGGATAAGCCGAGAAAAACCATTGAAAACTCATATTTACTCCCATTAAATCAATTCTTTACTGTAGCAAACCTCATTTATCCACAGGCCCAAAATCAATACTCTTCTCACAGTGTCATACCGAATCCAAGGGAAATCTTTGGTATTTCCAAAGGGATTATGTATACTTCGCCACCCTAAATTTAATTGGTAGGAATGAATCATGAAGCGTACGTTTCAGCCAAGCGTCTTAAAGCGCGCTCGCACCCACGGTTTCCGCGCTCGGATGGCCACAAAAAGCGGTCGCCTCGTGATTGCTCGTCGTAGAGCAAAAGGCCGTAAGCGTCTGTCTGCCTGATTCGGGAGCAGATTATGGCGGTAGAGTCTCTGCCGTCGAGCAGCGAATTTGACGCTGTGTTCAAGAATCCTGACGCCAAATTCGGGCGCCAGGATTTTTTAGTTTTAGTACGCCTGAACCCAGAAACCGCCAACCTTTCCAGAATCGGGTTTGTCACCTCAAAGAAAAAGATAAAGCGCGCCGTTGATCGCAACCGCTTTCGCCGAGTCTTTAAAGAAATCCTCCGTAGCAGGGCCATCCAGCAGAGCGCTGACTATGTTGTCATCGCAAGAAACCGACCCGATACGCTGCACGAATCCTCTTTTGCTGTTGAGGTAATCAAATGCTTTGAAAAGCTCGATCAACTGCTNACGAAAAACCATGCACAATCGTAACGTTTTCAAACAATCAGCAATTGCGATCGTGCGCTTCTACCGGTACTTTGTGTCACCTCTATTGCCGCCATCGTGCCGTTTCGAGCCGTCGTGCTCGCTGTACACAATGCAGGCAATCGAAATGCACGGGGTGTTCAAGGGCATCTGGTTAGGAACAAAACGCATCTGTCGATGTCACCCTGGCTGCGAAGGAGGCTATGATCCTGTGCCAGGAACTACATCACACAACACGGAACAAAATTAATGGATATTCAACGGACCGGTTTATTAGCGATTCTCGGTATTGCCACTTACATGCTGTTCTTGCAGTGGAATACATACACCGAAGATCAGACTGTACCCCCTGACCGCGTTTCGGTTGCAGCTGCTAATTCTGTTCCTCAGGCAAACGCAATTACAGACACACCGACCCCAACAACAAATGAGACTGACTCGCTTCCGGTTACCGAGCTGGTTTCAAGTCGTTCTGGAGAACATGTTCGCGTACAAACGCCTCTGTTCGATATTACAATTGATCGAGTGGGCGGGGACATTACGCAGGCGCTACTCCCACAATTCCCGACGCGGATTGATCGTCCAAATGATCCAATCGCTCTGCTGGACTCAGTTGAGCGAGTTTATTTTGCACAAAGCGGCCTCGTTGGCATTGATGGACCTGACGCATCAGCTGCCGGCCGGCCACAATATCGGTCTGAATCTGATAATTACGACATCAGCGTACCAACCGATGTCATTCTCGAAACAACAACGGAAAACGGCCTGACAATTCAGAAAATATTCCAATTCGATCCAACGCGCTATGACATCACAGTCATTCATCGAATAATCAATACTGGATCAGAGCCACGCACTGTTTCGCCATTCGTTCAGCTAAAACGAGACAANTCTGCTGATCCATCGATTCAAAACTCCATGGGAATGCAAGCTTTTCTCGGCTTTGCATTGCAAACGGCTGAAGAACGTTACCGCAAAATCGCCTTTGATGATTTTTCTGAACTTGCAGATGCAAGAGAGCTTAACGAGGACCTCAAGACAGCAAGTGTAAGTGGCGGATACCTTGCTCTCCTCCAGCATTACTTCACAACGGCTTGGGTACCAAATGCTGAACAAACACATGTCTTCAGCTTCCGCCGCAACGAGCGAGGGGAAAACATTGGCAGCATTGTCAGCCCCGAAATCGTCGTAGCACCAGGAAGTACAGAGACGACAAGCGCCGTGCTATACATTGGCCCTAAAGACCAAGAGGCATTAGAAGCGATAACACCCGGTCTCGANCTGGTAGTGGATTACGGATGGCTCTGGTTTATTGCCCAGCCGCTGTTTGCCATTTTGAAATTCATCCAAAACTACGTGAGTAACTGGGGTCTTGCGATTATTTTGGTCACAGTGTTGGTTAAAGGTGCGTTCTTCCAATTGTCAGCGGCCGCTTACAAGTCGATGGCAAAAATGCGGAAATTCACTCCAGAAATTACGCGTATGCGAGAGCTCTACGGTGATGACCGCCAGCGCATGTCAAAAGAGATGATGGACCTCTATAAACGGGAAAAAATTAATCCCTTAGGCGGTTGCCTCCCCATTCTCGTACAAATGCCAGTATTTATTGCCCTCTACTGGGTATTGCTTGAATCAGTCGAACTTAGACAAGCTCCATTTATGCTTTGGATCAATGATTTGAGTGTAAAAGACCCTTATTTCATTTTGCCATTGCTGATGGGGGTCTCGATGTATATCCAAACATCCTTGAACCCGACACCACCAGATCCAATGCAAGCAAAGATCATGAAATACATGCCTGTTGCATTTACGTTCTTCTTCTTATGGTTCCCTGCAGGCTTAGTACTTTACTGGGTGGTCAACAACATATTATCTATCGCACAACAGTGGGTCATTACTCGAGCCATTGAGAAGAACCAAGATACGTAATGAATACAGACACAATCGTTGCGTCCGCCACAGCTCCAGGACGGGGTGCGATCAGTGTCATCCGGTTGTCAGGGCCCGATGCCCTAGCAATTGCATCTAGGTGTCAGTCAAAGCGACTGACACCGCGTGTCGCTACGTTTTCTCCTTTCATTTCGAACGGCATCCAACTTGATTCTGGCCTTTGGATTTACTTTCCCGCACCGCATAGCTTTACTGGTGAAAACACTGTTGAGTTTCAGGGTCATGGTGGACCAACAGTCATCCAATCAATTATTCAAACTTTAGTGGATCAAGGTGCTCGTTTAGCCCAACCAGGAGAATTCTCAGAACGAGCATTTCTCAACGGAAAGATCGATCTCACCCAAGCAGAAGCTATTAGTGATTTAATCGCCGCGTCATCAATTGAAGCTGTTAAGGCAGCAAACCGCTCTTTGGCTGGCGAATTCGGTGACGAAATTCGTTCACTCGTAGATCAAATTGTGCATTTACGTACACACTTGGAAGCTCATATCGATTTTCCAGACGAAGACATATCACCCCAAGCCCTTGAGGAATTTGGTTTAGTTTTAAAAAATGCAACCACGTATTTAGCCACACTTCTCGAAAGGGCAAGGCTTGGTTCTAAACTAAATCAAGCAGCAGATATTGTCTTAATTGGAACTCCTAACACTGGTAAAAGCTCATTACTCAATACACTCGCCAAAGAACCATTGGCCATTGTCACAGATCTACCAGGCACAACTCGAGACTTGATACGCCATCATATTGTTACTCACGGACTCGAATTACGCATTACTGATACTGCCGGTCTTCGGACAACAGATGACCCGATCGAGCGAGAAGGAATTCAACGTACCAAACAGGCAATAGCCACTGCAGACCTTATAATTGCTATGTTTGATGAAACACATTTGGAAATTACAGACCGCGACGTTTCGCAGCTCATCCAACTTGAAGCACTCGATACACCAATATTGGTCGTGCGGAATAAAATGGATTTATATAGTTCCGAGACAAATGAATCTTTACCTTATGCGTACTGTCAAATATCGGCTATGACTGGTGATGGAATTGACGAGCTACTCGCCCATATACGGTCGATTTTGCAAATTATTCCTAGAGACGATGTCTTTTTGGCAAGAACTCGTCATATCAATCTACTTGATCAAGCCTCAGCTTATTTTCTCTCAGCCTTAGATCACCCCTTACAACAAGAGTTCATCGACCTAATCGCAGAAGACTTGCGTCTTGCTCAAAACGCTCTTTCCGAAATCACTGGAGCGTTCAATTCAGATGATCTACTGACAGAAATTTTTTCAAATTTTTGTATCGGCAAATGATGTTAAGAACCACCTCTGTTGCCCATATGATTTCCCGTGGATAATTCCAGTTGTGCATAACAGGGCACATTGTCCACAAGTTCAAGGGTGTTGTTCCAACTGCTTACCTCACGTCATGCACAGAGAAAAAATCGATATAAATCCCTGAAATTACTTTAAAATAATGTCTTTTCCACACATTGAAACGCGCGTAATATAAACAACATCAATAACCTTCTTTTTTAAAATATATCTTATATATATGGATTATCAGACAACGTTTGACGTCATTGTCGTTGGTGGCGGACACGCAGGAACCGAAGCAGCACATGCTGCAGCGCGGATGGGGTGTGCCACACTTTTAATTACGCACAGTATCGAGACGCTTGGTCAAATGTCATGCAACCCTGCCATAGGAGGCATTGGCAAAAGTCATCTGGTAAGGGAAATTGATGCTTGTGACGGGATTATGGCTCAGGTTACCGATCGTGCCGGAATACAGTTCCGTATATTGAACCAACGCAAAGGTCCAGCTGTTCGAGCCACTCGGGCACAAGCAGACCGGGTGCTGTACCGGCACCACATGCGTTTGCTCATCGAATCCACGCCAAATTTGTTCATATTTCAACAACCAGTTTCAGATTTAATTGTTGAAAATAGCCAGGTTTCAGGTGTTCGTTTGGCGATGGGAGTAGAAATTCGTAGTCGCACAGTCGTTTTGACAGCTGGAACATTTTTAGCCGGTCAGATTCATATTGGAATGAATCAACAGTCTGGGGGCCGGGCGGGAGATCCAGCGGCAGATCAATTGTCTAAATCCTTGCATAACCTTCCATTTCGTATGGGTCGGTTAAAAACTGGAACGCCGCCTCGACTTGATAGACGGAGCGTGAATCTAGAAGCGTTACCGAAACAACCGGGCGACACTCCAACACCGTATTTGTCAGCGATGAGCATAGGGACAGAGCATCCTGAACAAGTGCCATGTTATCTCTCGCGGACAACTGAAAAAACCCGGGATGTGATCTTAGAAAACTTACATTTGAGTCCAATGTATGCTGGCGTAATTGAGGGTGTGGGTCCCAGATATTGCCCTTCAATTGAAGATAAAATAGTGCGATTTTCGGATAAACCAACACACCAGGTGTTTCTGGAACCTGAGGGTCTGACATCTTATGAATTGTATCCAAATGGTGTCAGTACATCGCTTCCTTATTCGGTCCAGCTAGAAATTATTCGTTCTATGGAAGGTTGTGAGAACGCTTACATTACGCGACCGGGTTACGCTATCGAATATGACTATTTTGATCCTCGAGATCTTAAGCCGACTCTCGAAAGCAAATTATTGAGCCACTTATTTTTTGCAGGGCAAATTAATGGCACAACTGGATATGAAGAAGCAGCTGCGCAAGGTTTATTAGCTGGTGCAAATGCAGCTCTTTTGGCGAAAGAGAAAGATCCTTGGACTGTAGGGAGAAACGAAGGATATCTCGGTGTCATGGTGGATGATTTGATTACCATGGGTACACAAGAACCTTATCGAATGTTTACGTCGCGAGCAGAGTATCGACTGGCACTTCGTGAGGACAATGCTGATACACGGTTTACTGAAAAAGCCCGTGAGTTGGGTCTTGTTTCTGATGCACGATGGGCTGCTTACCACCAGCGACAGGAAGCAATTGCAACGGAAAACGCGCGTATTGAATCGATTTGGATTCGACCCAGTGATGCGGTCGTTAATCAACTGAATCCTGTTTTAACAGCACCTCTGACCAGGGAAGCCACATTAAGAGATTTATTAAAACGACCCGAGTTGCATTATGACCAATTGATGGAATTGACGGGCCATCCCTCGCATCCAGATCCTACTGTCGCTTCACAAGTTGAAATACTTGTGAAGTATTCGGGGTACATTGATCGACAGTCTGATGAAATACGAAAATTGAAAAAAAACGAACAGATCAAAATCCCATTGGATTTGAATTACCAGAACATTGCTGGTCTCTCGAATGAAGTGAAGCAAAAACTGATGGATCATCGTCCGGAGACATTGGCCCAAGCGTCTCGAATTTCAGGGGTGACGCCCGCCTCAATGAGTTTGTTATTAGTACACTTGAAAAGAACGAAGTTACTCGACTCGGATGTGCTTGCGGGTTGATGAATATTGAATCTCTATTAACGAAAATTGAATTTCATCAGCCTAAAGTCAACGTTCAAGCGCTAGAGCGTTTAGTGTTAGAGCATTTAAAGTGGAATAAAACCTTCAACATCAGTGCTTTTCGTGACGAACACTCAGTAAAAATCTACCAAATTATTGATTCATTGAGTGTTTATCCATTTATTGACACGGGTCGCTTACTGGATATTGGAACTGGACCAGGCTTTCCTGGATTGCCTTTGGCGATTTGTTTCCCTGATCTACACATCACGTTATTAGATTCCAGTTCAAAAAAACTTGCGTTCGCCCGCCACATTCAAGCGTTATTGGAACTAAAGAATGTCGATGTTGTTCATGCGCGTATTGAAAAATATGAGCCAGATCTGTTGTTTGACCAAATAATCAGCAGGGCCTTCACAGATCTCAGTGGTATGATTTCTGTGTCTCTGCCATTGTTGGCAGACAATGGACAAATTTTGGCTATGAAGGGTCAAAGAATCGAAACCGAGGTGACAGAGTCACTTAAAACGCACCAACAATGTAGCATTGAGGTGCATCAAGTCCCTCACATTGTTGATGAACATCGTGTTGTGGCAGTAATCAAACGGATAAAGGCATGACGCGAATTATCGCAATAACCAATCAAAAAGGCGGCGTTGGAAAAACAACGACTTGTGTCAATTTGGGCGCCACCTTGAGTGAGATGGGTTACGAAGTATTAGTGGTTGATTTTGATCCACAAGGTAACGCCACGTCGGGTTCAGGTGTTGCAAAAAGAGACATTGAATTTGATGTGAGAGGGTTATTGCTCGGTGAGGGCAGTTTCCGGGAAGCTTGTGTGATGGGAACAGCAGCAGGTTACGATTTGCTTCCTTCAGATATTCAATTAACTGAGGCTGAAGTGGCGCTCATATCGGCAGAAAAGGGTCAATTTCGACTGAAGGAGATTCTGAGGCAACAAGCCAACAGTTATGATTTTGTTCTAATCGATTGCCCGCCGGCACTCAGCATGTTGACCATTAATGGCTTAGTAGCTGCGGACGGCGTGATTATTCCAGTGCAATGTGAATTTTATGCCTTGGAGGGAATAGCTGCGCTGATTGAAACAATCGAGCAGGTACGAGCAACGCACAATCCTAATTTAGTGATCGATGGTGTACTTCGCACTATGTATGATCCCAGAACAAGCCTGACGCGACAGGTTTCGGCGCAGCTTGAGCAATTTTTTGACGAGCGTGTATTTAAGACTGTGATTCCGCGTAATGTACGATTAGCGGAGGCGCCGAGTCATGGCCTACCGGTATTGCGGTATGATCGGCTTTCAAAAGGAGCGTTGTCGTATCTCGCACTTGCTTCTGAACTTCGTAAACGACTCAAATTGAAAAAAGTGGCATGACACAGAAAAAACGAGGCCTAGGTTTTAATCCCCTGCTTGGATTGGATCAAACAACCGTCGATGCTGTTTTGCGCGATACAAAACCGGTTGAAATGACAACGAACCTAGCCAGCCCGACTGGGAATCAATTGACATCAATACCTGTAGAGAAAATTGTACCTAACCCATTTCAACCGCGAATTCTGTTTTCCGAAATAGAGCTCGATGATCTGGCTGAGTCAATTAAAAAGCATGGCGTAATGCAACCGATTGTGGTTCGACCATCAGCGCGCGGATTCGAACTGATTGCTGGAGAACGGCGCTGGCGAGCGACGCAGCGAGCATCAATCCCTGTAATTCCGGCATTGGTCCGAGAATTAGATGATCAACAAGTTGCTGCCCTTGCGCTAATTGAAAACCTACAGCGCGAGGAGTTGACTGCAATCGAGCAAGCACGCGCGCTGGCTAGGATGCGAGACCAATTTGGACTAGATCAAACAGCACTGGCTGACATGATTTCAACAAGTCGTTCAAATGTTGCTAACTTGTTGCGATTGTTAAATTTGGCNGCGCCAGTGCAACAATTGTTGGAGTTGGGGCAGCTAGACATGGGTCATGCACGAGCATTGCTTCCTCTACCTGAACATAATCAGGTCCAGGCTGCGGCAGATGTCATCAAAGGCCAACTCTCAGTCAGACAAACCGAGCAGTATGTAAAACGGCTTTTAAACGAAACTGTAGACTCGCCAAAACCTAAGCATGCCGATCCTGATGTTAGCCGGCTTGAGTCAAAGCTGTCTGACCGCTTGGGTGCCAAGGTCGAGATCAAGGCCCGCGCGAATGGGCAAGGACAGATGGTTATCCATTACACCTCACTTGATGTGCTGGATGGGATCGTAGCGAAATTGAAAACAAAAGATTAGTGCAAGACATTGGGTGCAATTGTAACGAATAGCATTGAACCTGCGGGAACGACTGCCTATACTGCGGCGCGAGCTTATTAAGATGAGGCGAAGCGTTCATCCCGCTGCTGTAACACCCTGCATACAATGCGCTGTAGCGATTGTGGGGGCAACAGTTGGCTTAATCGGCCACTCAATGTTAGTTGCTGTTAGCTTGTTAGCGGGTGGTTTGATTGCCGCGATTCCCCAAGCAGTATTTGGGTGGTGGGTTTACCGGGAGCGTGGTGCTCGACGGGCTCGGAAAATTGCACATAACCTTTTCATTGGTGAAGGGTTGAAATTAAGTTTGTCTGCCATATTGCTTGCATCAGCGTGGAGTTACACTGATGAACTCTTGGCAGAAGCGGTGCTGGCTGGATTTGTACTTTCAATTCTGGCCGGGCAACTGAGCCTGCCGTTAATTATGAATGGCAGGCCACTATCATGATCGGAAACTGTGATGGCATTTGAAAATCCAACAGCATCGGAATACATCCAACACCACCTGACGAACCTTACGTATGGCTATCACCCAGTGAATGGGTGGTCGTTTGCTCATGGAGGGCAGGAAGCTGCTGAAATGGGCTTTATGGCGATCCATGTAGATACCATTGGGTGGGCTCTACTCTTGGGCGTTGTACTAAGTTGGATTTTCTACATCGGGGCAAAACGAGCGACTTCAGGAGTACCCTCCGGAGTCTTAAATTTTGTAGAAATGGTCGTTGAGTTCGTCGACTCCTCAGTGAAAGAAACCTTTCATGGTAAGAGTAACCTAGTTGCTCCTCTTGCTCTCACGGTGTTTGGATGGATCTTCATCATGAACTCGGTGAAGCTGTTGCCGATTGATTTAATGCCTCGGTTATTCTACGAGGCAGGCGTCGAGTACATGAAGATCGTGCCAACTACAGATTTGAATGCCACACTCGGCATGTCGATCGGCGTATTCCTTTTGATTATCTATTATTCCTTTAAAATCAAAGGCGCGGGCGGCTTCATTGGGGAATTGACCCTGCAACCGTTTGGTAAGTGGCTCATGCCATTCAATTTTCTATTGGAAGGAGTGGGGCTGATCGCGAAGCCTATTTCGCTCGCGTTACGTCTTTTCGGAAACATGTATGCAGGAGAGCTAATCTTCATTTTGATCGCTCTATTGCCATTTTATTTACAATGGGTTTTGTCGGTACCGTGGGCCATCTTCCACATCTTCGTGATTACACTACAAGCCTTCATCTTCATGATGTTGACCATTGTGTATCTCTCGATGGCTCACGAACACCACTAATAGCGAATTACAATTTAACCTTTAACTATGTCATTTGACTGGAGGAAATCATGGAAGCAGTAGTATCGATGACCGTTTTGGCGGTTGCACTGATCATCGGCTTGGGTGCGTTAGGTACAGCGATTGGATTCGCGATCTTGGGGGGCAAGTTCCTGGAGGGTGCGGCTCGTAACCCAGAAACAGTTCCAATGCTTCAAACAAAAATGTTCATTATTGCTGGTCTTTTGGACGCGGTAACAATGATCGGTGTGGGCTTGGCGTTATTCTTTACATTCGCAAACCCGTTCATTGCGCAACTTTAATCGACCACTCCAAGGAGAGGTCTGTTAAACCACGTAGCGAGGTACGGCAGTGAATCTTAATCTCACACTTATAGGCCAATTGATCGCATTTTTGATCTTTGTTGGTTTTTGCATGAAGTATGTTTGGCCACCCATCGTTGTTGCGATGGCAGAGCGTCAAAAACGTATTGCTGAGGGCTTGGACGCTGCAGATAAGGCAACCCGTGAACTCGAAAATGCAAAAGGTCAAATTGCCGATGAGTTGGCAGCAGCGCGATCTCAAGTTTCTGAGTTAATTGAGCAAGCGAANAAGCGCGCTTCTCAGATTGTCGAAGAGGCTCAGGGTAAAGCGAGGGCTGAGGCTGAAAAAATTATGGCTTCTGCAAACGCACAAATTGCCCAAGAGACCGCTCAAGCTAAGGAAGCGCTTCGCGCTGAGTTAGCGAGCTTGGCGTTAGCAGGGGCTGAGCGTGTTCTAGGCGCCTCTGTTGACGAGAAAGCCCATAAAAAACTGTTAGCCGAATTGGCTGAAGAGCTTTAAGGGGTCATCAATGGCAGAACTTACAACCGTTGCGCGACCGTATGCCAAAGCAGTTTTTGGATATGCGGTAGAGCAAAAAGCTGAGGACGCATGGCTTGAGTTTTTGAAGCATTGCACAGCAGTCGTGTCTGACGAAGGCATGAAGGCAGCTCTCAAGAATCCTAGCGTAAACGCGGCAACAAAGAGCCAAATTATTGCAGATTTGACAAAGTCAGACTCTGTGGCTGGCTCGATCGCATTTCTTGAAGCATTGGCTTACTACGGCAGGTTGCTGGCATTGCCAGAAATTACTACTGAATATGAGCGTTTGTTAGCCGGACGGCAGCAGGCGTTGGACGTCACGATTACAAGCGCTTTTGAATTAAGCACAGATGAAATTGCGCTGCTCGAGAAGAAACTCAAGACCAAGTATGCGAATAAAACTATTCGTATCGAAACGGCTGTTGATCAGTCGTTGATAGGGGGTTTCGAGATTCGGTCAAGTGATACGGTGATTGACGCGACAGTTAAGGGTCGTTTGGCAAAAGTTGCCGAGGCTTTAACTGCTTAAGCAAAGAGAATTTGAAAGGAACGTTTCATGGATCAATTGAATCCTTCTGAGATCAGTGAGCTGATCAAACAGCGAATCGGACAAGCCGATATTGCGGTATCAGCCAAGAACGAAGGGACGATCGTATCGGTTTCCGATGGTATCGTTCGAATCTACGGATTAGCGGACGTCATGTATGGCGAAATGATCGAGTTCGATGGCGGCGTGTTTGGCATGGCCTTGAACTTGGAGCGTGACTCTGTAGGTGCCGTAGTGCTAGGTGACTATCAAGACCTTGCTGAAGGTCAGACAGCTCGATGCACAGGCCGAATTCTCGAGGTGCCAGTAGGCAACGGATTGTTGGGGCGCGTCGTAGATCCCCTGGGTAATCCAATTGATGGGAAGGGCGAGATCAAAGCTGATGGCACTGATGCGATCGAAAAGGTTGCGCCAGGTGTAATCGCTCGAAAATCTGTTGATCAACCAGTACAAACTGGTTTGAAAGCAATCGATGCGATGGTTCCAATCGGTCGTGGACAGCGGGAATTAATCATTGGTGACCGCCAAACCGGAAAGACCGCTGTTGCGATCGATGCGATCATTAACCAAAAAGATACTGGCGTTAAGTGTATCTATGTTGCGATTGGTCAGAAGCAATCCTCGATTGCGTCTGTGGTTCGCAAGCTTGAAGAGCACGGTGCAATGGACCACACCATCATCGTAGCTGCGGGTGCTGCCGATCCTGCTTCAATGCAGTTCTTGGCGCCATTCTCCGGTTGCACAATGGGTGAGTATTTCCGTGATCGTGGTGAAGATGCTCTGATTGTCTATGACGACCTGTCAAAACAGGCCGTTGCTTATCGTCAAATCTCATTGTTGCTTCGTCGGCCACCAGGTCGTGAGGCGTATCCAGGTGACGTATTCTATTTGCATTCTCGTCTGCTTGAGCGTGCTGCGCGTGTTAATGCGGAGTATGTTGAAGAGTTTACGGGCGGCAAAGTGAAGGGACAAACTGGGTCGCTCACCGCATTGCCGATCATCGAAACTCAAGCTGGCGACGTGTCGGCCTTCGTTCCAACGAACGTGATTTCAATCACTGACGGACAGATCTTCCTCGAAACCAACCTCTTCAACTCAGGCATTCGTCCTGCGATGAACGCTGGTATTTCGGTATCTCGAGTTGGTGGTGCTGCGCAAACCAAAATCATCAAGAAGTTAGGTGGCGGTATTCGTTTGGCCCTCGCCCAGTATCGCGAATTGGCAGCTTTTGCTCAGTTTGCCTCAGACCTTGATGACGCAACGCGTAAGCAACTTGAGCATGGTCAACGTGTCACCGAGCTGATGAAACAAAAACAGTACAGCCCGCAGTCAATTGCTGACATGGGTCTTGTTTTGTACGTTGCTAACGAAGGCTTCTTGGATGATGTTGACGTCAACAAGGTGGTTGCTTTTGAGGCCGCTCTCCTGAGTTATTTCCGCTCCGAGCATTCAAAGCTTCGGGACGAAATCAATAAGAAGGGCGATTACAGTGATGAGATTGCCGGCAAACTGAAAGCCGTTGTCGAGTCTTTCAAATCATCGCAGACCTATTGATCGCGATATAGAAAGAGGCAAACGGCATGGCAGTTGGAAAGGAAATTCGCACCCAAATCGGTAGCATCAAAAATACTCAGAAGATTACGAGTGCGATGCAGTTGGTTGCAGCCTCCAAAATGCGCAAGGCTCAAGAGCGTATGGGTGCAACACGCCCATATGCTGAGCGGATCCTCGACGTAATTGGTCACCTTGCGCACGCAAATCCTGAATACAACCACTTGTATTTGGAAGCTCGCGAAGTTAAGCGCGTCGGATACATCGTAGTGTCTACGGACCGTGGCTTGTGTGGCGGACTCAATGCGAATCTGTTTAAAAAAGTTGTCGCTGAAATGGGTGCCCACCATGGTGCCGGTGTGGAAGTTGATCTGGCAGTAATTGGCTCGAAGGCTCTCGGATTTTTCCGTAGCTTTGGCGGCAACGTTGTCGCAACAGCAGGCCAAGTTGGCGATCATCCGAGTGTTGCAGATCTGATTGGCAGTGTGAAAGTCATGATGGATGCTTACGAGGAAGGCCAAATTGACCGTCTTTATGTTGTTTACAACCAATTTGTTAACACCATGACGCAGAAGCCCCATTCACAGCAGTTGCTTCCACTCCCCAAAGAAACGGGCGAGTTGCAGCAACTTGGAACGCATTGGGATTACATTTACGAGCCAGAGGCTTCGAGCGTTTTGGACGCTCTGTTAACTCGCTACATCGAATCGCTGGTGTACCAATCAGTGGTTGAAAACCTCGCCTGCGAACAGGCTGCACGAATGGTCGCAATGAAGGCTGCGACAGACAATGCAGGTCAGCTGATTGAGGACCTTGAGTTGGTTTACAACAAAGCGCGCCAGGCGGCGATTACACAAGAAATTTCAGAAATTGTTGGCGGTGCTGCGGCACTGTAAAAACGAATTGTTTTAGGAGAAATACGATGAGTAGCGGAAAAATTGTCCAAATCATCGGCGCGGTTATCGACGTGGAGTTCCCGCGTGAGTCAGTTCCTCAGGTCTATGACGCCCTGACGATTGACGGAAAACCGATTGTATTGGAAGTACAGCAGCAGTTGGGTGACGGGATTGTCAGAACCATTGCGATGGGCTCAACCGAGGGTTTGTCGCGTGGATTAGTTGTAGATAATACAAACGCCGCCATCTCCGTGCCGGTTGGTCAGGAGACGCTTGGCCGAATCATGGACGTGTTGGGTAATCCGATTGATGAGAAAGGCCCAATCGGTGAAAAGAGTCGTATGCCAATTCACCGGAAAGCACCTACGTTTGCTGAGCAATCGGCTTCCACAGAGCTACTTGAAACTGGCATTAAAGTGATCGATTTGGTGGCCCCATTTGCGAAAGGCGGTAAGGTTGGTCTGTTCGGCGGTGCCGGTGTAGGTAAAACCGTCAACATGATGGAGTTGATTCGAAACATCGCAATTGAGCACTCAGGATATTCTGTATTCGCGGGTGTTGGCGAGCGGACGCGTGAGGGTAACGATTTCTACCACGAAATGACCGAGTCAAATGTAATTGATAAGGTGTCGTTGGTTTACGGTCAGATGAATGAGCCGCCAGGAAACCGACTGCGGGTTGCTTTGACCGGTTTGACGATGGCTGAGCATTTCCGTGACGAAGGCCGTGACGTTCTGTTGTTTGTTGATAACATTTATCGATACACATTGGCCGGTACCGAAGTTTCGGCGTTGTTGGGCCGTATGCCATCAGCGGTGGGTTATCAGCCTACTTTGGCTGAAGAGATGGGTGTTCTGCAGGAGCGAATCACATCGACTAAGACGGGTTCGATCACCTCGATCCAAGCTGTTTACGTGCCAGCCGATGACTTGACCGATCCATCGCCGGCAACGACCTTTGCGCACTTGGATGCGACAGTCGTTTTGAGCCGCCAAATTGCCGCATTGGGTATTTACCCCGCGGTGGACCCCTTGGATTCGACCTCGCGTCAGCTGGATCCATTGGTCATTGGTGACGAGCATTACGAAGTCGCACGTGGCGTGCAGCAGGTATTGCAGGGATATAAAGAGCTCAAAGACATCATCGCTATTTTGGGCATGGATGAGCTCTCCGAGGAAGACAAGTTGACTGTTGCGCGAGCTCGAAAAATTGAGCGATTCTTGTCGCAGCCGTTCTTTGTTGCTGAGGTATTTACAGGTTCGCCAGGTAAGTATGTTTCTCTGAAAGACACTATCCGTGGCTTCAAGGGAATTCTCGACGGCGACTACGATCACCTCCCAGAACAAGCATTTTATATGGTGGGCGGCATTGAGGAAGCAATCGAGAAGGCGAAGAGTCTCTAAGGAGTTCTCATGGCTAAAACCATGCAATGCAATGTCGTTTCGGCCGAGGAGTCCCTGTATACCGGGGACGTCCAGATGGTCATTGCGACAGGTGATCTTGGCGACCTTGGCATCACACCCGGGCACGCNCCACTGATCACCACACTAAAACCTGGTCCAGTTCGATTGGTGTTTGAAGATGGTAATGACGAGTTGTTCTTTGTTTCGGGTGGTTTCCTTGAGGTCGTCCCGTCGAAAGTCACAATCTTGGCCGATACCGCTGAGCGCGCTGAAAATTTAGACGAGGCGGCGGCGATTCACGCACAGGATGAAGCCAAACGTCTGTTGGAAGAGCAACACGCTGATTTTGATTATTCACGCGCTACCGTTGAGCTCGCAGAAGCCGTTGCTCGCATTCGCGTAATTGAACAGCTGCGCAAACGCCGTGCTTAATATCGTCATCTTGGCTGCCGGAAAAGGTAGCCGGATGCGCTCCGATCTCCCAAAAGTGATGCACTCGCTGGCGGGAGAACCTCTTCTAGCTCACGTTATCCAAACCGCATCGCAGTTGGTGTCTACACACGGTGGTGAAGTCACAGTCGTCACCGGCCATAGTCACGAGAAGGTCGATCCACTTGTTGAATCCATGGGTTGTCGAGTTGTGCATCAAAAACAACAGCACGGCACTGGGCATGCCTTGTCGATCGCACTTGATCATGCCGATCCAAACACTCTCACGTTAGTACTGTACGGCGATGTTCCTTTAGTCAAGCCGGTTCATCTAGAACCTCTAATTGCAGCGGGTAAGCAGAGTTTGGCAGTTTTAACTGCTAACCTCGATGATCCTTCGGGCTACGGCAGAGTATGTCGTAATGATGACAATGACGTTATTTCTATTGTTGAGCATAGGGACGCAACCCCAGACCAACTTGCTATTCAAGAAATTAACAGCGGGATTTACGCGGCGCCTACAGAGTTGTTTCAGCGATTGTTACCGGAAGTCACTAGTAACAACGCGCAAGGCGAATACTATTTAACAGATTGCGTTGCGTTGAGTGTTGCGGCACAGCGCCCAGTGGTTGGCGTTCCCGGACCTAGGGAAGTAGTGCTTGGCGTTAATGATCGAAAGCATCTCGCAACGATGGAGCGTATGGTTCAAGACTCCCGACGTGAGGCGCTGATGCTTTCCGGTGTGACACTGATCGACCCGGAAACAGTCTATATTCATGGTCATGTCGTGATCGAGCCAGATGTCGTAATTGGTCCTAACGTTTTTTTACAAGGGCCTATCCAGCTTGCCCGTGGTGTGCAGATTGGATTTGGATGCCACCTCACTGATGTGACAATTGGCCAAGGCGTCAAACTTAACCCCTATTCGGTATTGGAATCCGTTGTTGTTGGTCAAGAGGCAACCATTGGGCCATTCGCACGGTTGCGACCGGGAACAGTGTTGGCTGACCACACCCACATCGGGAATTTTGTTGAAACGAAAAACACACAAGTGGGTCCTGGTAGCAAGATTAATCATCTTTCTTATGTAGGTGATGCGGTCATTGGCAAACAGGTCAACATCGGTGCTGGAACCATTACCTGTAACTACGATGGCGCCAAAAAACATCAGACTGTTCTTGGAGACAACGTATTTATTGGTTCCAATACCAGCTTGGTCGCTCCTGTTATGATCGGAAATGGTGCCACAACCGGTGCGGGTTCGGTGATTACACGCGATGTTGCAACTGATGAGTTGGCTATTTCACGATCGCCTCAGCAGAACAAAGTGGGATATCAGCGTCCAACTAAGACCAAGGAGTAGGTTATGTGTGGCATTGTTGCAGCAGTCGCTGCACGACCAGTTCAATCCATTCTCGTCGAGGGTCTCAAACGGCTTGAATACCGCGGGTATGACTCTGCTGGACTGGCGCTGTTGGACGCAACCGGGATCTCTCGCACGCGTGCGACAGGCAAGGTTTCAGAGCTTGAGTCTAAGCTCCGTCCGAGCCAGGCGATGCAGGGCATTGCCCACACAAGGTGGGCCACTCATGGTATTCCGAGTGAAGTAAACGCACATCCTCATCAATCGGGCCGATTTTCAGTCGTCCACAATGGAATCATTGAGAACCACCAGGCGCTAAGGCAACGTTTGGGAGCTGCGGGATATGCATTTGAATCTGATACGGATACAGAGACTGTCGCTCATTTACTGGCCATGGAGGCAGATCATCAAAGTGATTTCGATGCCACGGTACGCGCAACGCTCGATCAACTCGAGGGTGCTTTTGCGTTGGCCATATTAGACGCGGAGACGCCCGGTGTTTTGTGGGTCGCGCGTCAAGGAAGTCCTTTGGTATTGGGGGTTGGCCATGGTGAGCACTTCGTTGGTTCGGATCAGTTGGCATTGCTCCACGTCACCGACCGATTCGTATTTTTTGACGAAGGTGATTCTGCTCGGATTACTCAGTCGGACTACCAAATATTCGATGCTTCAGGTATCTCAGTTCAGCGTCCAATCGTTCAAGCTAATGCTGCGCATGATGCAGTAACCAAGGGTGCTTACCGGCACTTTATGGCGAAAGAAATTCATGAACAGCCAGAGGCCATCCGAGCCACACTAGCTGGACGTTTGGGTAAAGACGCGCTGTTATCGGGTATTCTTGGACCAACTGGTGATGCACTGTTGGCCGAGGTCACAGCGGTACAAATAGTCGCTTGTGGTACAAGCTACCATGCAGGATTAGTCGCCAAATATTGGATCGAAGCAATTGCTGGAATCCCCTGTCAAGTTGAGATCGCAAGCGAATACCGTTATCGCAAGGTCGTGACTTTACCCCACACATTGTGGATAGCGATCAGTCAGTCTGGTGAAACAGCAGATGTTCTCGCGGCATTGCGTCACCTGGACCGTCGGGACGTGTTAGCGACTCTCGCGATTTGTAATGTGGCTACATCAAGTTTGGTTCGTGAAACCGACCTGGCGTTGATGACCGAAGCGGGTCCAGAAATTGGCGTTGCCAGTACCAAGGCCTTTACGACACAGCTCACGGCGTTATTGATTCTTGTGGGATTATTGGCCAAATCTCGAAATACACATGCATTTGATGAAACTGAATTAGTCCATGCACTCCATGCCTTGCCTGCGCTGATCGTGAAAAGCCTGGCGATCGAAAAAGAGGTTGAACATTTAGCCACTCGATTTATCGATAAGCATCACACGTTATTTTTAGGTCGCGCGACGATGTACCCTATCGCAATGGAGGGAGCGCTGAAACTGAAAGAGCTCTCATACATCCATGCAGAGGCATACCCCGCAGGTGAGTTAAAGCATGGCCCTCTTGCCTTAGTAGATGAGGATATGCCTGTCATTGCTGTTGCACCCAATGATCAATTGGTGGAGAAGCTACGCTCTAATTTGTCTGAGGTCAGGGCACGGGGAGGTGAGTTGATCGTATTCACCGATTTTGCTGTGGTGGACGACAGTGCAGAGACGATCACCCAGTGTGTGATGCCAGAAATCCATCCATTAGTTGCTCCGATCGTATTTACAGTGCCTTTGCAGATGCTGTCATATCATGTAGCTGTCTTAAGGGGGACTGACGTCGATCAACCCAGGAATTTGGCAAAATCCGTCACTGTTGAATAGATAGAACCGAAGTATGGAGTGTCGAGCGGCGCCTGGGGATATGGGACTAAGTCTGCAGGAGTAAATTATCCTAGTGAGCCGATTTGCGACGGTGCAATGACCCCAAGGATAGTGATTTGTTTCGTTTCGACATGATTCATGATGACTTGTTCGAGTTTTTCAGCATTTCGTGACTCTAACGCGTTGATCATGTCTTCATGCTCAGCCACAGCTTTTGCCCAACTTTCAGGTGTCATTTGCGTACTAAATCGCGCACGGCGTACCTTCGCTGAAAGTCCATTGATCTGATCGATAAGTGTTTGGTTTCCACTGCCTTCTGAGATGAGTTCATGGATGAGGCGATTGGTTTCAAAGTATTCCGACAATTCCTTACGATGATAGTGCTGAAGCATTTGATCGTGCGCGGCGCGTACCTCAGCAATTTTTTCATCTGACATTTCTTTNGCCGCGAGTCGTCCACCCAAGCCTTCCAGGACGGCCATAATCGGTAGGATTTCGGTAAGATCTTCAACAGTGACGATACTGACAATTGCACCACGATTTGGCTGGAGCTCTATCAGACCCTCCGTTGCTAATGAGCGAATTGCCTCGCGGAGTGGTGTACGACTGACGCCGAGCTTGCCGCAAAGATCTGTCTCATTCAAACGTGCNCCAGGCTGCAATTCGCCGCTGTCAATCAGGAACCTGAGGCGCTCTGCGACTTGTACATGAAGTGGTGCACGAACGATGATGGAAGCACTCAATGGGTCAATCCTTCGACAAATGTTCNGCTAAGATTACAGCGATGTGTTCAGCCTGGCGAGTCGAACTGTCTGCTATCTGGTGCCGACAACTGGTCCCGTCAGCGACAATTCTAGTTTCTGGGGTTGCACTACGAACAGCAGGCAGTAACGAGAGTTCGCCCATAGCCTTTGAAATCTCCACGGTTTCCGCTTGATATCCAAAATGCCCAGCCATCCCGCAACATGACGACTCAATGATCTCAATTTCAAGACCGGGTATGCGGCGNAGAATTGACTCAACGGGCCCCATGGCGCGCGCCGCTTTTTGATGACAGTGCCCATGCACCATAACTTTGAGACCGTTGGCGGGTTTAAATTTGGGGCTCAGCCTTTTTTCTGAAATTTCTTTTTCAATAAACTCCTCGAACAAATAAGCGTGCGCTGCGAGCAGGCTTGCATCTTCACCTGGTAAAAGCGCGAGAAACTCGTCACGTAGGGTCAGTAAGCAAGATGGCTCAAGGCCAACCACTGGGTATCCCTTTTTAACCCATGGGAGAACAGCTTCGATGAAACGAGCGGCCTCAACACGGGCCTCGTTTACCAAGCCTGCAGCTAAAAAAGTGCGCCCGCAGCAGACTGGGCGGGATCCATCTTGTGAGGCAGCTTCAATCACCTCATATCCGAGTTGGTCAAGGAGCTCACGCGCTGCGTATAAGTTGTCAGGTTCAAAATTGCGATTAAATGTATCGCTCAACAGCACAACCACCGGACGGTTGCTATCTGGTGTGTCTGAGGGTGCCACATAACCACCGTGCCATACTGGGAGCTTTCGTTCTTTCGACAGGCCAAAGAGTTTTTCGGTGAGCCAAGGTAGTCCCGGGATTTGATCGCGTAGATTGGCGACCCAAGTCACATGCGTCACCCAGGGTGCATAGCGCGGCAAATAGGCAATTAATTTGTCGCGTACTGAAATTCCGTGTCGTTTCGCGCGTTGATAAGCCACCTCGGTTTTCATTTTGGCCATGTCGACGCTGGTGGGGCACTCGTTGTGGCAGGCTTTGCATCCGACGCACAACTTCATGGTATCCGCCATTGCGTCTGAGGACAGAGCATGCTCGCCAAAACGCCCGGATAACGCCAGCCGCAGTGAATTAGCACGACCTCGTACAACGTCTTTTTCGTCTTTCGTAACCCGGTATGAGGGGCACATTACTCCCCCTTCTGTCTTACGGCAGGCTCCGTTGTTGTTGCACATCTCAACCGCTTGCGAAAACCCACCCCAGTGTGACCAATCAAATCCAGTCTCTTGCGGACTGTGGATGCGCACGCGCTCTTCATAAGTTACGTCGAATCGGAATAGGTTGCGATCGTCATGCCGTGGGGGATTAACGATTTTATTCGGGTTAAATAAACCCCGTGGATCCAGAATGTCTTTGACCCGCTGGAACAGGTCGACCATCTCTTGTCCAAACATATCGGTGTGGAATTCTGAGCGAGCAATTCCATCTCCGTGCTCACCAGAATGGGATCCCTTGTATTCCCGCACCATGGCAAAGGCTTCTTCTGCGACAGCGCGTAACGCTTTTGCGCCAAGATCTTTCTTCAGATTAAGCACAGGTCGAACATGCAATGTGCCTACTGACGCATGCGCATACCAGCATCCAGTGGTGCCGTGTTTCTCGAATACTTCCGTCAGTCGCCGTGTGTATTCAGCGAGATCTTTTAAGTCGACAGCACAATCTTCAACGATTGAAATTGGTTTTTCATCACCACGCATCGACATCATGATATTCAGACCTTGTTTACGGACTTCCCAAATTGCTTTTTGGAACTTGGGGTCCTCTGCGCGAACGACGCTGTCTGGATGTCCGAGGTCAGCCATCATTTGCTCAAGTGCATCCAATTGTCGGATATTGCTGGCTTGGTCCTCACCCGAAAACTCGACTAGCAAAAGTGCATCGGGTTCGCCACGAACGAACAAATTTACGGTTTTCGCGAACATTGGGATGTCACGCGACAGGTTGATCATGGTGCGATCGACCAACTCAACAGCACTCGGCCCCAAGGTGACTAAATGCTGGGCCGCCTCCATGGCTGAATAAAATGTCGCAAAATGACACACGCCCAAGGTTTTGTTTTGTGGCTGTGGTGAGAGCTTCAGGTGCAACCGTTTGAAGAGTCCGAGCGTCCCTTCGCTGCCTACAAAGAGGTGGGATGGATTACTGGTTGTTCCCGGCCAGCAACCGGACCCACCTTGTCCATTGGGAATCAGTGCATCGATATTTAACCCGCCGACACGACGCATTAACTGGGGGAATCGCTCCGTGATGAGGTCAGCATGACTTGCTCCTAGGTGCAGTAATCGTCCGAGTAAATCGGTGCGCCCAGACAGATCGGCGGCAGTCCATTGTTGTTCCTCTGGGGTCAACGGCTGCCATGCGGCCAAAGATCCATCGGCTAGAAGCACTTCAACACCCATCACATTGTCGCGCATCGTGCCGTATCGAATTGATCGTGATCCGCAACTGTTATTTCCAGTCATTCCGCCGAGGGTTGCACGACTGCTGGTTGAGACATCAACTGGATACCAAAGACCGGTGGGCTTCAGAGCGGCATTGAGGTGATCGAGTACGAGGCCAGGCTGCACCTCGCAAGTGCTGTTCTCGGGGTCAATTTGGATGATTTGGTTTAAATATTTCGAATAATCAACAACTAGTCCGCGGTTAATTGTTTGCCCATTTTGTGATGTTCCGCCGCCTCGTCCAGTGATTGGGACGCGCATTTCTCGAGCAATTTCAATGATGCTTTGCAAATCTTGCTCAGTTTTGGGAATCGCTACGCCCAGGGGAAGGATTTGGTAATGACTGGCGTCAGTCGCATAGCGACCGCGGTCGAATAGATCAAACCGCACCTCACACGAGGTTTCACGTAGCAACTTCTTTTCGAGTATTTGCGCGATTGATGGATCAACAGCTTCTTCTTTGGTCGAAGGTTCTGCGAGATATTCTGGTGCGACTGGACGATTCATCGTTGTTCTTCTTTATTTTGCATACAAAATACGTTATGCATATTAGAGAGATTGGGCTAGGATGGCAACTTGTCCTCATCAAAGAAAGACAGCGATAAAACAATAAAGGGGATCCCCACATGAGTTACCGAGCAGGGCGACATTTTTTACAAATTCCAGGGCCAAGTCCTGTTCCTGATCGTATTTCGCGAGCAATTGATGCTGCGGTCATTGACCACCGCGGACCCGACTTTGCAGATCTTGGTCACGCAGTGCTCGCAGGCATGCAGCGAATCTTCAAAACAAAATCCCCTGTTGTTATTTATCCATCGTCGGGCACCGGTGCCTGGGAGGCGGCGTTATCCAATGTAGTCGCAGCTGGTGATCACGTTNTTTTTTATGAGACTGGACAATTCGCAACGTTGTGGAAGCAGATGGCGGATCGTCTCGGAATTGTGACTGAATTCATCTCCGGGGATTGGCGAACTGGTGTTGATGCTAACCGCATTGAAGCGGTACTGAGAGCAGATACTGAGCGAAAAATCCGCGCGGTGTGCTGTGTGCACCATGAGACCTCATGTGGAATCACCTCCAACATTGCATCAGTTCGTGCGGCAATAGACGCCGTTGGCCACCCTGCATTGTTCATGGCTGACACCATATCTGGTTTGGCGTCGGTTGATTTTCGCCATGATGAGTGGGGCGTAGATATTTCGATTTCGGGTTCGCAAAAAGGGTTAATGATGCCCCCAGGACTTGGTTTCAATGCGCTGTCAGATCGAGCAATTGAAGCTGCTAAACAGGGCGGTGCACCACGATCGTATTGGGACTGGGCAGAAATGCTGCAATCCAACGCGACAGGCTATTTCCCGTACACACCTGCAACCACTTTATTGTATGGATTGCGAGAGGCCATTGGGATGCTCGAAGAAGAGGGGCTCGACAATGTGTTTGCTCGACATCAGCGGTTGGCGGATGCTTGCCGAGCAGCCGTGTCTGCGTGGGGTTTGGAAACGGTGTGTCAGAATCCAGCTGAACACTCCAATGTCCTTACCGGCATCATGATGCCTGAGGGCATTGATGCGGACGCTGTGAGAAGTTTGATATTAAAACAATTTGATATGTCGCTCGGGACAGGTCTTGGAAAGCTGAAAGGGAAAGCATTCCGCATAGGCCATCTTGGCGACTTTAATGAACTCACGCTCATGGGCACACTTTCGGGTGTGGAAATGGGCTTGGGCCTGGCTGGTGTTCCTCACCAAGCCGGGGGTGTGGAGGCTGCAATGCGTGCGCTAAAACAAACAGCGCACTAATGCGTGATGTATGGCTCCCAAATAACAATAATCCTAGGAGGTTCACATGAAATTTCGTTCAATTGCGACAACGCTCGCCCTTGCGACCGCTGTTGCGACGACCGGCGCTCAAGCAGCCGATATCACTTTAAAGTTTGGCCACGTTGGTGCGCCTGGTTCGCTATTTGAAGCCAGCGCAGATGCCTACGCGCAGTGCGTGGCTGATGAATCCAACGGGCGTGTTGAGGTNCAAACTTTTGGGTCGTCACAGCTNGGTAAAGACAAAGAACTGNTACAAAAATTAAAGCTTGGCCAAGTGGATTTCGCGTTGCCATCTTCGGTAATGTCGTCTGTNGCGGATGAGTTNGGCGTTTTTGAAATGCCCTACATCATTAAGAGTCGNGAGCACATGAAGCGNGTTCAAAACGANCTGGGTGATACATTCCAAAAAGCAGCTCAAGCGAAGGGGTACCATATTCTTGGCTACTTCGAGAATGGTTTCCGCCACATTACCAATAACGTGCGNCCAATCAATGTGCCTGCAGACCTGCAGGGCATTAAACTCCGGACACCGAGTGGCGCATGGCGTGTGAAAATGTTCCAGCTCTATGGNGCTAATCCAAGTCCGATGGCTTTTTCAGAGGTATTCACCGCGTTACAAACCGGTGTGATGGACGGGCAAGAAAACCCATATGCACAGATCGCCTCGGCTAAGTTTCAAGAGGTGCAAAAATACCTTTCAGTTACAGGTCACGTGTACACGCCAGCCTATGTACTGTCATCAAAGCGTCATTTTGAAAAGCACCCAGCTGACGTTCAGGCGCTGCTGACTAATTGCGCCGAATCAACACAAGTATTTGTGTATCGCAAAGCAGCCACGTTGGAAACAGAGCTGTTAGATGTCATCAAAGCTGCTGGTGTTGAAGTCAACGAAGCGGATAAAGATGCGTTCATTAAAGCATCTGCGCCAGTGTATGACGAATTCGCTTCATCGTTTGGTGGCGGTGCTGCCTTGGTGAAATCCATTCGTGATTTGGCGGACTAACATGGAATAAGCCCCTCCAGCCGGAGGGGCTATCTTGATACATAGAGGACATGGAAAGTGAGCCGTTTGGCGAAGATTTTAGATCAAGTGTTGGTTTGGTTTATTTTGGTGCAAATGATCGCGCTGACCGGCGTGGTGATCGTAGCTGTTTTGGCTAGATTAACAGGCAATTCTGTGTCCTGGTATGACGAGATTGCAGCGATCCAACTAGCCTGGCTTACCTATTATGGCGGAGCCTACGCAGCCTTGCATCGCCGCCACATTGGCTTCGATACGGTGTTGTTAGCCATTCCTCTTCCCGCACGCACGTATGCGGTGTACTTCGCGGAAGCCGTGGTTATCGGGTTTTTCGCTTTATTAGCCTACACCGGCTATGAGGTTTTGATGATTCTTGAGGGCGAATATCTTGTTTCGCTGACTTGGGTTCCAGTGCAGTTAACACAGTCGGTTATCCCAATCGGCGCCACTTTATTTGTGATATGCGAGATCGTCAGCTTCCCTAACTATTTGCGGACTTGCCAGCGAGGCGTATCACTTGAACACGCTGAGATTGAGGAAGAGGTCGAGATGGAGTTGGCCAAGGCACAGGGAGGCAAAGCATGATTGTTCTTGCCATGTTTTTGTTGTTGGTGCTTTTGATTTGTCTCAATGTGCCGATTGCAGTTGGACTTGCCGTAGCCGCTATTTTCGGTTTGGTTGTGGTTGAGGGTACGGGAAGTGTAGTGACCGTTGCGCTGGACATGTACAACGGGTCCACCAAGTTTTCACTGATAGCGATTCCGATGTTTGTTTTGGCAGGCGCCATTATGAATGCTGGCGGAATCACAGATAAATTGATTAATTTTGTGAATGCCATCATCGGGTTTGTCCGTGGTGGATTGGCGATGGTGAATATTGGCGTCAGCCTATTTTTTGCTGAGATTTCAGGATCTGCCGTTGCAGACGTCGCCGCTTTGGGTTCTGTATTAATCCCACAAATGAAAAAGCGAGGATATTCGGCGCCGCTCGCAGCCGCAGTGACGTCATCGTCGGCGTCGTTGGCGATTATCATCCCACCCTCGATACCGATGATTTTATACGCCACTTCGGCCGGGACTTCGGTCGAACAGTTGTTTGTGGCGGGGATTGTGCCAGGTCTTCTTGGGGCATTTGGATTGATGGGCATGGCTTACTATTTTGCCCGTCGATACAACCTGCCGCGCGAAGATGCATTTGAGTTTAAACGCTTGTGGCAAACTCTGGTCGAAGCGCTTCCCGCGTTTGCTTTGCCTGTCATCATTCTGGGCGGCATTTTCGGTGGCTACGTAACGGCTACCGAAGCCGCTGGACTGGCGGTTTTGGCTGCGATTGGTGTCAGTGCATTCTATGCTCGGATGGATTTCAGCCATTTGAAACGAGCGATGCTTGATGGGGGTGTGCAGACGGCGGTGGTGATGCTGTTGGTTGCCGCCTCTGTTGTGATGGGTGGCTTCCTCACTCGGGCGCAAATCCCTCAGGACTTTGCAAGATGGATACTCGATATTACCAACAATCAGTGGGTGATTTTGGCCATTTTGAATGTGTTCTTCCTCGTGATTGGTTTCTTCCTGCATTCCGCAGCGGCGATTATCTTGGTTGTTCCCATTGTGATTCCGTTGATCCAAGCCGCAGGTATTGATCCCATTCACTTTGGCCTGGTTGTGACATTGAACCTGGCACTTGGACAACAGACTCCGCCTGTGGCTTCGGTACTGATTACCGCATGCGCCGTGGCACGAGCAAACATTTGGGATGTCTCGAAGGTGAACATCTACTTCATTGCTGTTTTGTTTGCGGTCTTGATGCTCTGCACTTATGTGCCTGCCGTGCCGATGTATTTGGTCGAAGTGTTGTATCGGTCGTAGACATGGCAGATTTTTCAGTGACTCATCACGATGGGACGGTTGAGTTTCGGCTCAGCCGCCCTGAGTCCCGGAATTCGTTGACCTTTGAGATGTATCAGGCGCTTGAGACGGTTTGTCTTAATGCCGGAACGCAAAAAGATCGTGTTGTTGTCATCACTGCCGAGGGTGAAAAGGCATTCGCTTCCGGCACGGACATTTCTAATTTCAAAGACTTCGAAACACCGGATGACGCCATCAATTACGAGGCTATGATTGGCCGTGTGATCGATAGTATCCGGGGGTGCCAAGCCCCTGTGATCGCGTCTTTGCATGGCATCGTGGCCGGCGGTGGCGCGGCCATAGCAGCCGCTGCAGATGTGCGGCTTGCGACACCAGATACCCGTTTTGGAATGCCAATCGCGCGAACGCTGGGTAACTGTCTGTCAGTCGCCAACTTAAACCGCTTAGTCCACCTGCTGGGCGAATCGCGGGTTCGGTATTTGATGCTGACTGCAGAGTTTCTTGCCATTGATCCGCTGGTGCAAAGTGGTTTTGTCTCCGAAGTACATGCAGGTGCGGAGGCTTGTGATACGCGCGCGCGTGCATTGGCACAGCATCTGCAGACGCTGGCTCCACTGACTTTGTCTGCGACTCGCGATGGACTTGATCGGCTGGCTGCGACGCAGTTGCCCAACGATCGTGATCTGATCGAGCGGTGTTATTTGAGTCAGGATTTTGCTGAGGGCATCAATGCATTTTTTGCCAAGCGACATGCCAATTGGAGTGGACGATGACTGAGCAGCCGCGCCCACTGTCTGGGATGCGTGTTGTGGAGTTGGCCCATATTATGGCTGGGCCTTTGTGCGGCATGATGCTAGCGGACATGGGTGCTGAGGTCATTAAAGTCGAAAAGATAGATGGTGGGGACGATTCGAGACGTATGGTTCCGCCTTTGGTGGGTGATCAGTCTGCTGCCTTCTTGATGATGAATCGAAACAAGCGTGGGATTGCATTGGATTTGAAATCCGAAGCAGGGCGTGAGGTTTTGACGCGCTTATTGGCTGATGCAGATTGTGTGATCGAGAATTTCCGGCACGACACCATGCAACGGCTGGGTTTGTCGTATGAGCAGCTCAAAGCGATCAACCCAGGCTTAATTTACGTTGAAATATCAGGGTATGGGCGTACGGGCCCGTATTCGGAGCGTGCAGGGTTCGATTTGGTTGCTCAGGGGGCCTCAGGTTTGATGAGTATTACTGGGCCAGGGAAAGACGACGGTCCAGTGAAGGTCGGCGCCCCTGTGACTGACATTACCGCAGGGATTCTGGCAGCCATGGGTGCGGCAGCAGCCTATGCCGGTAAATTGGCGACAGGTCATGGTACGCGGGTAGACACCTCGTTGTTTGAAGCCGGTATCACTCAAACTTATTGGCAGTCAGCTATTGCCTTGGCAACCGGTGTGTCGCCAACTGCTCTGGGCTCAGCTCATCCGTTGAACGCTCCCTATCAAGCGTTTCCAACAGCTGACGGTTACATCAATGTAGGAGCCGCTAACCAACGTAATTGGCTTCGACTGTTACAGGTACTTGAAGCAGAGGAGTTGAATGATGATCCGCGGTTTGCATCCAATGCAGATCGGATGGCAAACCTCGACGCTTTAGTGTCCGAGCTTGAGCCACGCTTTCGGGTGCGATCTTCTGAAGACTGGTTGGGGAAATTGGATGCCATGGGCGTTCCAGCAGGACCTATTCTGTCGATCGGAGAGATGCTCGGGCATCCGCAAGCGACCGCGCGTGAAATGGTGGTTGAAATGGAGCATGCCAGTTGCGGTGCAGTGCGTGGACTGGGGATGCCTGTAAAATTCCATGGAGCGGACCAGCTTAATTACCGAGGGGCCCCGCTTCTTGGCCAACACAGCCGAGAAATTTTGCACGACATTGGCTACACGGCCACCGAGATTGCCACTTTGCACGAAACGGGCGTAGTGTTCTCTAGCGACCCTTGACCGCGCTGTGTGTTACTCAGCCAGAGGATCATTTTGGCGAAACTTGTGTTAGCCATGTGCTTATTGATTGTTGGGATCCTTGGCTTTGCCACCTCGCACAGACTAGGTTAGCCGGGTAGTCAGATGCGCTTTTTTTCTGGAATTAAACCCTCAGGGGCGTAACGGAGCGCGATCAAGAGGATTAATCCAACGGTCATTAAACGCATATGGGCTGCGCCTTCAAGAAGATGGGCCTTCACCGCACTGCTTGGATCCATGCCCGCGGTGAGCGTGTGAATTAACCAAAGACCCATCGGTTCGGCTTGAATCCAGAAGAACCAGATAAAGAAACCGCCCAGCACAGCACCCCAGTTGTTGCCTGATCCACCAATGATCACCATCACCCAAATCAAGAAAGTGAAGCGCAAGGGCTGGTACCCCACTGGCGTGAACTGACCATCCAATGTGGTCAGCATGGCGCCTGCCATCCCAATCACTGCAGAACCCAAAATGAATACCCGCAAATGCTGCCAGGTCACGTCTTTGCCCATGGCGGCTGCGGCCACTTCGTTGTCGCGGATCGCTCGCATCATCCGTCCCCACGGGGATTTCAGTGCAGTTTCTGACAACCATAAAAGGATTGCGATGACGAAGAGAAACAGGCCTGCATAGCAAAGCTTGACGAAGATCGACGAGGCGTCTGCGACATTGAGACCCCATTGCATCGCTAAATCTTGGAACCAAACTGCCTGCTGTAGGTCCACTTCAAACGGGACAGGGCGTGGTAATCCGTTGACGTTTTTGACACCTCGGGTCAGCCACTCTTCGTTTTTGATGAAGAAAATGATGATCTCCGAGATGCCCAGTGTCGCGATTGCCAAATAGTCTGAACGGAGCCCGAGAGCGATCTTGCCGATAACAAATGCCACTCCCGCGGCAAACAGTGCGCCAACAGGCCAGGAGACCACGATTGGCAGTCCGAGCCCACCGAGGTAACCCGTGACGGACGGGTTGATCGATTCGATGGCATCAACGCCAGGATCAAAAAAGATCCGCAGCAACGCGTAGCCTGCGACAATCACGGCAAATATCACCCAATAGCGCCATTTGCTGTGCTTGAGATGTGGCCAAATAAAGAGACAGCACATCACCGTAGCAAAGGTGATCAGAAGCCCCGAAAGGATACCAAGACCACCGGCTTGCCACGCCTCAGAAACAGGAGGCATGGAGACCAAAACAGCAGCTAAACCACCCAATGCCGCAAAGCCCATGACCCCCACATTAAAAAGTCCGGCATAGCCCCATTGCATGTTGACGCCAAGCGCCATGATGGCACTGATCAGACACATATTGAGAATCGTTAGGGACACGCCCCAGCTTTGCAGGACACCCACTGCGGTCAGCATCAACCCCATGATGGACAGGAGGATTGGTGTGCGGTGTTCCTGAAATAGAGTACCCAGCATCACAATGTTTTCCCTTGGAAGATGCCAGTCGGCCGGATGATGAGGACGATGACTAAAATGATAAACGACACCGCAATCTTGTAGTCTGTTCCCAGAATTTGCATCAGCCCGTCGATCTCAATATCAGCAGGTGAGAGGTACTGAATGACCTTTTTGTAAGCAAAGGTGAGGATCAGTTCGCTGAAGGCAATGACGTAGCCACCCGCAATAGCACCAATTGGATTGCCAACGCCGCCGACGATAGCTGAGGCGAAAATGGGCAACAGCAATTGCATGTAAACAAAGGGTTTAAAGCTTTTGTCGAGTCCATAGAGAGTTCCGGCGATGGTGGCTAAAGCGGCGACCAGAATCCAAGTGATCATTACGACGCGATTGGGGTTGATGCCGGACAGCAATGCCAGATTTTCATTGTCGGAATATGCACGCATCGATTTGCCGGTTCGCGTATGGTTCAAAAACCAGAANAATGCGATGACGATGACGATGGCGGTTACAATGGTGACGGCTTGCGTCATGCGGATCGCAAGGCCTTCCTNGAGCCCTGTCATTTGCTTGAATTCACGGGCTGAAATAATGAATCGTGTTCCATCGAAAAAGATCTGATCGTTTGGCCCGATAACAAATCGGATCAAGCCACCCATGACAAACATGACTCCAATCGACACGATGAGGAAAATCACTGGGCTGGCTTTGCGTTGGCGATGATATGCGTAGACGGTCTTGTCAATCATCAGTGTGAAGCCGATGGTGCCAAGGATTCCGAACGGTAGCGCAAGAAGAGCTGTGGGCAGTGGACTGATCGAAATACCGAGTGCCTGAAACGCCCACGTTACCAGGATCGTTAGCATGGCACCAAAAGCCATGGTTTCGCCGTGCGCGAAATTTGAAAAGCGTAACACTCCATAGACAAGTGTTACTCCGAGTGCACCTAACGCTAACTGCGAGCCATAAGTGAGTCCAGGAACAATCAAAAAGTTCCCAAGCAGCGTGACGGCGTTAATCAGATCAAGCAATGTCTAGCCCCCCAAGAATGCACGGCGGACTTCGGGGTTGGCCAGCAACGCCTCGCCGGTATCTGTGAAACGGTTGTGGCCCTGAACGAGCACGTAGCCCTTGTCTGCGATTTCCAGTGCTTGTTTGGCATTCTGTTCGACCATTAGGATCGCAACACCAAGTCGCGCAATTTCGATGATCCGGTCAAACAATTCATCCATGACAATTGGAGANACCCCGGCTGTTGGCTCATCAAGCATCAACACTTTGGGGTGTGTCATCAGTGCCCGGCCGACAGCAACCTGCTGCCGCTGGCCACCAGACAACTGACCAGCCGGTTGTTTCCGTTTTTCTTTAAGAATCGGGAATAAGTCGTAAACCTGGGAAATCGAATCCTGGATATTGTCCTTCCGGATAAAGGCACCCATTTCCAGGTTCTCCTCTACAGACATCGAAGTGAAGACGTTGTGTGTTTGTGGCACAAAGCCCATGCCCTTAATGACGCGTTCTTCGGGTTTCAGTGAGGTGACGTCTTCACCATCAAATAGGACCTGGCCTTTGCGCAGTGGCAACATACCAAACACTGCTTTCATGGCAGTGGATTTGCCAGCTCCATTNGGTCCGACAATGACAGCGATCTGGCCTTGCTCCACGCCGATGGTGCAGTCATGGAGGATGTCAGCTGCGCCGTAGCCGCCTGTCATGTGTTGTCCGATTAAAAAGCTCATCCAGTTCGCTTATGTTTGAGGCCTGTACCGAGATAGGCCTCGATGACGTGTTCATTGTTTTTGACCTCGTCAACGGTTCCCTCTGCTAACACAGTCCCTTCAGCCATACAGATTACTGGATTACAAAGTCGTGCAACGAATTCCATGTCGTGTTCGATCAGGCAAAAGGTGTAATTGCGTTCGGCGTTGAGTTTCAGGATGGCGTCACCGATTTTAGCCAGTAATGTTCGGTTTACCCCGGCTCCAACCTCATCAAGAAAGACGATTTTCGCGTCCACCATCATGGTTCGGCCGAGTTCCAAAAGCTTTTTCTGTCCGCCAGACAGGTTGCCTGCAAATTCATTGGCGACATGTTCGATTTCGAGAAAACGAATCACATCATCCGCTTTGGCGCGAATTTCCTCTTCGCAGGCTCGCACNTGATTCGGTCTGAACCAAGTATTCAGGAGGCTTTCGCCTGCTTGGTTAGCTGGCACCATCATCAGGTTCTCTCGCACTGTCAGTGTCGAGAACTCATGGGCCAACTGAAAGGTACGAAGAACGCCTTTGTGGAAGAGTTCGTGCGGCTGCAGACCGGTGATGTCTTCGTCACCCAACAGCACCCGCCCTGAAGTCGGCTGATAAAGCCCTGCAATGACATTGAAGAGNGTTGTTTTTCCCGCCCCATTAGGGCCGATTAGGCCGGTAATGGATCCAGGCTCAATACGCAGACTGGCACCGTTGACCGCTTGGACGCCGCCGAAATGCTTGTGTAAATTTTCAACAGTAATCATCTTGTGCCGCCAGCACCTGCACTGAGTGAGTCACTCAGCGCAGGAAGCTTTGGATTAACGGAACTTAACGGTCGTAATTTGGCCGTCTTTNATCAGAATTTGGCGGTAGCTGCCGGCCGATTCGCCGCCACCGATGAGTTCGACGGCTGTAGCACCCACGTAATCGATTTCACCACCGTCTTTTAGGATTTTCAGCGCTTTAGCCAATTCNCCAGGGAAAATTTTCTCGCCTGGTGCATTGGCCACATCGAAGACTTTGTCTTTAAAGACAGTGGAGTCCTTTGAGTTGGCTGCTTGCATCGCCAACAGCGTCAGCGCGGCGGCATCATACGACTCCGGTGAGTAGGGACCGGCTTCAAATCCATCGTCGGTGGCCATCTTTGCGAAAGTGGCTGCGCCTTCAGAATCTGTTCCCGGGACTGAGCCGATCGCACCATTGAGATCAGGCCCGATGGCTTGAACTAGACTGTCACCGATCATTGCGTCAGGTAGAAAGAACTCTTCAAAAGCGCCTGCATCGAGAGACGATTGAATAATGCCTTTTCCGCCTTGGTCAAGGTAACCAACGACGACCAAGATATCACCACCAGCTTGAGCGAGCGCACCCACTTCAGCGCCGTAATCGCCTTTACCGTCTTCGTGTGGCGTATTGATTGATACCTTGCCGCCGGCCGCTTCGAAATTTGACTGGATGGCATCAGCCAACCCTTTGCCGTAGTCATTGTTGGTGTAGGTCATGGCAATGGTACTGTGGCCTTGCTCTTTAAGAATCTCGGCAATGATTTGGCCTTGGCGGGCATCCGATGGGGAGGCACGGAAGAAAAATCCATTGTCCTCAAGTGTTGATAAAGCAGGAGAGGTCGCAGAAGGCGAGAACAGAACCTTGCCTTTTGGCATCGCCACGTTTTGCAA